>OMGW01000017.1_pt1 | contig 71722 bp, 64 predicted proteins | sample 1646131 | NCBI WGS metagenome assembly OMGW01 (sample SAMN05578588, study PRJEB25193) | human gut metagenome | biome: Human Microbiome; feature: human-associated habitat; material: feces | host: Homo sapiens | place: USA:Birmingham
GGGAGCAAGAAAGTAGGCGTGATACCCACAGTAAGGATTTGATGTGGGTATGGGAGCAAGAAAGTAGGCGTGATACCCACAGTAAGGATTTGATGTGGGTATGGGAACAAGAAAGTAAGCGTAATACCCAGGACAGATGTATTTGAGAAAGGGGTAAAGGAAATGTTTCAAAATTATTATGTAATTCAGAACAGGATGAAAGAAATTGAACGTATTCGGGAAAGTCTACAAAACGAGGATAGAAAATATCCAGAAGGAGAGTTGATATGTGCAAAGAATGGAAAGTGGTATAAATGGTATTTGTGTCATCAAGGTCAATCTTTATATTTACCAAAGGATAAGAGAGAACTGGCTGTAAAATTAGCAAGAAAAAAATATAACGAGGCAATGCAAAAAGATTTAAACAGTGAGTATGCGTCATGTGCAGCGTATATAAAACAGGCAAATCGATCGCAGAAATGTGTGAAGGAGTTTTTGTTAAATGAAGGGTACAGGAGTTTGCTGGGGGATAGTTTGGATTTGATTGTCGAAAATGGCGAAGAGTGGATGAATGATATTTATGAGACAAATGAAATGCATCCTGAAAATTTAGTGGTGAAAGGTATTACTGGGAAAATGCTAAGGTCAAAATCAGAGGCTATGATTGAACAAGCATTGTTTTATGCGAATATACCGTATCGCTACGAATGTAAGTTGGAATTAGACAATAAAATTTTATATCCAGATTTTACAATGTTACATCCTGAAACGAAAGAAAAATATTATTGGGAACACATGGGAATGATGGACAATCCAGAGTATGTTCAACATGCATGTAAAAAAGTAGAAATATACTGTAGCGCAGGTATTTATCCGGGACAAAATCTGATATTAACATATGAAACAAAAGACAATCCATTAGGAATGGGACAAATAACTAGAGTACTGGAAGAAAAATTCGGAATGTAGAAAAGTTGTTAGCAGTTTGATACGAAGCATAATGTTAACAATAATGAAAAGTGATGCACACATCTTGAAAATCATATATAATAAAATGCATGAAAACGATTGACGAAGATATTAAGACAGGACAATTTAAAAAAGTATATTTATTATATGGCGAGGAGGATTACCTCAAAAAACAGTATCGGGATAAGCTGACGAAGGCTCTCATGAATGAAGGAGACCAGATGAATCTGGCAAAATATGAGGGCAAAGATGTTTCCGTCGAAGAGGTAATCAGCTTCGCAGATACCATGCCATTTTTTGCAGACCGTCGTGTAGTATTGGTTGCGGACTCTGGTTTTTTTAAGTCATCGCAAGAGGTGTTAGCGGAATATATTACGCGAATACCGGAGACGACATGCATGGTTTTTGTGGAAAGTGAAGTTGATAAGCGATCAAAAACATACAAAGCGGTGACCAGGGCAGGGTGTGCCGTTGATTTTTCCATGCCGGATGAACGTATGCTGACATCCTGGATGATGGGGCGTGTGAAGGCAGCAGGAAAGACCATGACGCGGGAAGCGTGGACAGAGTTTTTCGATAGAAGTAGCGACTCTATGGATCATATGGATATGGAAATGGAAAAGTTGCTTTCCTATGTGTATGAGAAGGATAGTATTGCGCTAGAGGATGTAGAAGCCATTTGTACAAAACAGGTTCAGACCAAGGTATTTGAAATGATTTCATTTTTGGCATCCAAAAACCTGACGAAGGTACTGGAACTATACCATGATATGTTGGCGGCAAAAGAACCACCGATTCGTATTTTGGCTCTGATCATCCGCCAATTTGATCAGATGTATGTAATGAAAGATATGGCGTCTCAGGGAATGAATGCGCAGACGATTGCAAATAAGATGGGCATTCGTGATTTTATTGTGAGAAAGAATCTGGGACTTGCAAGAAATTTTACGATGGAACAGATTCGGGCGCTGCTCGAAGATGCGGCTGATTTGGATGAGAGAGCAAAGACAGGGCGCATCAATGACCAGTTGGCGGTAGAGATGCTCATGATTCGATGGGCAAGTTGATATTATATAGGAATCGTATGGAGATCAAATGCTAATGATATGGGGATATAAAAGCATCGGCGTCATGGTTATTAGGGATACATGAAAAATTTGCGCATGAAAAGAGCACCAGTATGACGGTACTGGTGCTTCTCTATGTTAAAAAAAATTAAGCAATAGAATTAACAGCTTTTGTAAGGCGAGATACCTTTCTTGCTGCATTATTCTTGTGGTAGAGACCTTTGCTTGTAGCTTTGTTGATCTCTGAGATAGCAACGATGAGAGCTTCGCTAGCTGCTTCCTTATCGTTGTTAGCAACGGCTGCTTCTACCTTCTTGATGCAAGTCTTAACCTTAGACTTGATTGCTTTATTTCTAGCAGTCTTGATCTCTGTAACTAATATTCTTTTTTTAGCAGATTTAATGTTAGCCAATCTGTACACCTCCAATGTCTTGATATCAATTATAGTAACTCTGTTGCAACAAAGCCGGACACGGACAGTCTGTTACAAACATACTAGATAATCTTATAGCACAGAGGTGCTTCTGTCAATACATATTTCATAAAAAAATGCAAACAATATAAAAAGATTTTATGAAATTAGGGGAAATTAGAAAAATGTTTGAGATTCGAACAGATTTGGCGGTGGAAACATCGGAAAAAAGACCGGATGGTAAGGAAATCTCAGGACTTTTGGTGGAAAAGGAAAAAAGAGGAGAGGACATTACGATTACCAAAGTACGTATTGAGACACAAAAAGCAGCAAAAACGATGGGAAAGCCTCGTGGTACGTACATTAGCATAGAAGCGGATCAGATGATGGAAGAGGATAATGATTATCATCGGGAAATATCGGAAATTTTTTCGGAACAATTAAAGAATTTTCTCCCAAAACAATATCAAAAGAAAAAAATATTGGTGATTGGACTGGGGAATCGGGAGGTGACGCCGGATGCACTCGGACCGAAAGTGATAGATCAGTTGTTTATCACCAGACATTTGCTGGAAGAATTTGGAAAATACATGGTCGAATTAGAAGAATGTTGCAGTATTAGTGGCATTGTGCCAGGCGTGATGGCGCAGACAGGCATGGAGACCGTTGAGATTTTACAAGGGGTGGTTGCACAGACCAAACCGGATATCGTCATCGCGGTAGATGCGTTGGCTGCGCGAAGCATAAAAAGGCTGAATCGTACAATACAGATTACCGATACGGGAATTATACCGGGATCGGGCGTGGGAAATTATCGCAATGCAATTACGAAAGAACATCTTGGGATTCCTGTTATTGCCGTGGGGATTCCGACAGTTGTTGATGCTGCAACAATTGTAGCTGATTTCTGCACAGGACTTATGGAAAATAAGCAGGAGTTGGAAGAGATGGAAGAAACGGTACGTGGCATGATACCTCCCAAATTAAATGCAATGTATGTTACATCCAAAGATATTGATGAGGCAGTCAATCGCCTGAGTTATACCATTTCAGAGGGACTTAATATGACATTTGTTCCCAAAATGTAGAGCACCAGGTCGCAGGGACGTTCCTTTTGCCGCATGGAGAGTCCCCATTGGCATACAGGCAGGCACAGAACAGCAGAACGGGCAACGCACACAGGATACTAGGAATAAACTTTGGAGCAGGTTAGGAGAGTCTCTTTTTGTGAAGTTTTTTCTTTTCATAAAATGTCTATTGCACAGCTTCGACTGACGTCAGGATGTGTCCACCTCTGACAGATATTCAGGGCGCCACTTATAAGAGATGCTAAGGACTTGGACGACTTTTTCAAAGGTTCATGGCAACCGGCGCAAACGAACATCCATGTGCGGTTGCGCCTCTCGGGTACATCCTTGTACCCGAGTTGCCACAGTATTTACAAGTCCTAAGCATCTCTAATTCGTTTTGCATTCATATCTGGCAGAGGTGAACATCATCCAAGACGTTTGTCGAACTTTGCAAAGACATTTTTAATCACAGGAAGAAAAATTTCACAAAAAGAGACTCCCTGTTCTGCGACAGTTTCTTCCCAGTATCCTGTGTGCGCTGCCTGTTCTGCGTCTGCCTGTATGCCAATGGGGACACTCTATGCGGCAAATGGAACGTCCCTGCGGCCAAACATGCATAGAAAGGAAAAAGTCGCATATATTGGTGCGTAGGGAAAAGGAGAGATACGTGCGTACCAAATGGTCTTTATATTATCAATTATTAAAATTATGTGTGCCGATATTTTGTTTTCAGGCAACAGAACCATCACTTTATGACTGGCTTTTACAGGAAATGGACCTGGCGACGCCTGTTATGGCGTATGTCTATGGAGAAGATGAGGAAAAGGATGAACTGACATTGCTTGCTGCATTGGAAAATACCGGGAAACAGACAGAAGAGAAATCTATAGAAGAAAATAATATGGAACAGACAAAAGAGCCGGCACAAAACGATGCGCAGGAAGAGCATGTGCCAGCAGCAGGTGCAGAGAATAAGGAAGCACCAACCTGGACGAAACAGGCAGAAGTCAACCGGGATAAATTGTTAGATTATGATTACCTGATCAAAACCTTTTACCGTATTGACCGCACCACGACAATTGATTCGAGCGAGTTGAACCCAGGCACTTTGCTGCAAAAAAACATAGCGCTTGATATGAATGTAGATGGACCGGTGGTTTTGATTTACCACACGCATTCGCAGGAAGGTTTTGCCGATTCGGATGGGTCCGAAGCAATGACAGTCATGGGTGTGGGGGACAGGCTGACGAGCTTATTGCAGGACACATATGGAATCCCGGTTTTACATCATCGTGGAAAATATGATGTGGAGGGGCGAGATTATGCGTATGCAAATGCAGAACCGGACATTCAACGGGTATTAGCAGAACATCCAACCATTCAGGTGGCAATCGATTTGCATAGAGATGGTGTAGGAGATGATGTACATCTTGTCACAGATATCGGTGGTAAACAGACGGCAAAGATCATGTTTTTTAACGGATTGAGTCGAACAACGGCTACAGGACCGATTGATTATCTGAAAAATCCTAATTTAGAGGACAATCTGGCGACATCCTTACATATGCAGATTGCAGCAGCAGAATTGTATCCGGGATTTACACGACCTATTTTTTTAAAGGGATATCGCTATAATATGCATCTTTGCCCTAAAGCCATGCTGATTGAAGCGGGAGCACAGACGAATACGTTTGAAGAAGTGTATAATGCGATGGAACCTTTGGCAAACATCCTTGCATATGTGCTACTGGGTCAAGAGTAAGGGGAATATTTGAAAAAAGATATGGGAACAGCGCGTGGAAAAGCGGAAGAAGTGAGCGTAGAAATACTTGTGAAGCCAGTATTTTCTATGGTATAATGCCATGAATGAGCAATTTTGGCTGGAAATACGGAGGATAATATTTCATGGCAATAGATCAGAGCAAAATTCGTAACTTTTGTATTGTAGCGCATATCGATCACGGGAAGTCTACGCTGGCAGATCGTATTATTGAGATGACAGGTCTTTTGACGGAGCGTGAAATGCAGGCGCAGGTGCTTGATAACATGGATTTGGAAAGAGAACGTGGTATCACAATCAAGTCGCAGGCGGTACGCATCATTTATCATGCAAAAGATGGTGAAGAATATATTTTTAATTTAATTGATACACCGGGTCATGTGGATTTTAATTACGAAGTTTCCCGCAGTTTAGCAGCATGCGATGGTGCAATTTTAGTCGTAGATGCTGCACAGGGGATTGAAGCACAGACACTTGCAAACGTATATCTGGCGCTTGATCATGATTTGGATGTATTGCCGGTAATCAACAAAATCGATCTGCCAAGTGCTGATCCACAACGTGTCAAAGATGAGATTGAGGATGTGATTGGCTTAGAAGCACAGGACGCGCCTTTGATTTCTGCAAAAACCGGATTAAATGTTGAGGAAGTATTGGAGCAGATTGTCACAAAACTTCCAGCACCGACGGGAGATCCGAAAGCACCCCTGCAGGCACTGATTTTTGATTCACTGTACGATGCCTATAAAGGTGTTATTGTTTTTTGTCGTATCAAAGAGGGAACACTGCGCGCGGGGGATGAAGTTGTCATGATGGCAACTGGTGCAACAGCGGATGTCGTTGAAGTGGGCTATTTTGGCGCAGGGCAGTTTATCCCTTGCGATTCCTTGAGTGCAGGGATGGTTGGCTATATGACAGCAAGTATCAAAAATGTAAAAGATACACGTGTTGGTGATACCATTACGCACAAAAAACATCCATGTGAGGCACCATTGCCGGGATATAAAAAAGTAAATCCAATGGTTTATTGTGGTTTGTATCCGGCAGATGGCGCAAAATATCCGGATCTTCGCGATGCACTTGAAAAATTACAATTAAACGACGCTGCTTTACAGTTTGAACCGGAGACATCTGTAGCCCTTGGCTTTGGATTCCGATGTGGATTCTTAGGCCTTTTGCATTTAGAGATTATACAGGAGCGTTTGGAAAGAGAATATAATCTGGATTTGGTGACGACGGCACCGGGTGTTGTTTATCGTGTATATAAAACAGATGGAACGATGATTGAACTGACCAATCCATCCAATCTTCCAGATCCATCGGAGATCGAGCACATGGAAGAGCCGGTGGTAGAAGCAGAAATTATGGTGACAAGCGAATACATCGGTGCCATTATGGATTTGTGTCAGGAGAGACGTGGCGTATATATTAGTATGGAATATATGGAAGAAACGCGAGCATTGTTAAAATATACGTTGCCATTAAATGAAATTATTTATGATTTCTTTGATGCGTTAAAATCAAGATCCCGAGGTTATGCATCTTTTGATTATGAGATGAAAGGTTATGTAAAATCGGATTTGGTGAAACTGGATATTCTTATCAATAAGGAGGAAGTTGATGCACTGTCCTTTATTGTATTCAGTGGTACAGCCTACGAGCGTGGACGCAAGATGTGTGAAAAGCTAAAAGAAGAAATTCCACGTCATCTGTTTGAAATTCCAATCCAGGCAGCTGTCGGAAGCAAGGTAATTGCCAGAGAAACCGTAAGAGCAATGCGTAAAGATGTGCTTGCGAAGTGTTACGGTGGTGATATTTCAAGAAAGAAGAAATTGCTTGAGAAACAGAAGGAAGGAAAAAAGCGTATGCGTCAGGTGGGCAATGTAGAAATCCCACAGGAAGCATTTATGAGCGTGTTAAAATTGGATGAGGATTAAATAATATGAATGAAATTAGTCTTTATGTACACATTCCATTCTGTGTAAAAAAATGTGATTACTGCGATTTTTTGTCAGGGGCATATGACGATGCGATACAAAAAAGATACGTCAACAGCCTTTGCAAAGAAATTGCATATATGGGACAGCAACTGCAATCAGTTGCTGTTTCTTCTATATATATTGGTGGTGGAACGCCATCCTGGTTAGATGAGGCTGAAATGGGAAAAATTCTCACGGCATTGCATCAATATTTTTCGGTGCGAACGGATGCTGAGATTTCCATAGAATGTAACCCGGGAACGGTGACGATGGAAAAGCTGGCTGCATATCGCCGTATGGGAATCAACCGTATGAGTATAGGTCTGCAGTCTGCAAATGATGATGAACTGCAAATGCTTGGAAGAATACATACCTATGATCGTTTTTTGCGTACATACGATATGGCGCGAAAAAGCGGTTTTTACAATTTGAATGTTGATATTATGACAGGACTTCCGGGGCAGACATTAGAAAAACTGATGTACACATTACAGCAGGTGATTGGTCTGCGTCCGGAGCATATTTCGGCATATGCGCTGATCGTGGAAGAAGGAACACCTTTTTATGACCGTTACAAATTTGATGCGGTCAAACAGCATGCCGGTATGAAAACAGAATTTTTGCCGGATGAAGATCAGGAATACCGTTTGTATAAAATGGCGCAGAATGTCTTGAAAGAACATGGATATCAGCAGTATGAAATTTCAAATTATGCCAGGGAAGATTACGCGTGCTACCACAATAAAGTATATTGGCAGCGAAAAAATTATTTAGGACTCGGGATTGGCGCCGCTTCGATGGTCGACAATCGTCGTATGACCAACATAAGTGATATTTATGGGTACATGGAAACATGTGAGACCTTAGAACAGATGGACACAACGCAGGATATTTTGCTGCAATCGGTATTGTGGCAGGATGTGACAGAACTTTCTAAAAAAGATGCGATGGAAGAGTTTATGTTCTTAGGGCTTCGCATGAACGAAGGTGTCACGCGTGCAGAATTTCAACGTCAATTTTCCTGTTCCATAGAATCTGTGTATGGAGAGGTCATCAAACGTTTGCGGGAAGAACAGCTGCTTGTTATGGCGGAGGGGAGAATTTTTTTGACGGAAAAAGGAATGGATCTGAGCAATTATGCTTTGGCACAGTTCTTGTTGTAAAAAAAATTGCAAGAAGTGTTGACAAAGCCGCAGGGCAGTGATACATTATTTTTAAAGATATTAGCACTCTAGGTTGACGAGTGCTAACAATCTTAGAAACAACGAAACCAGAAGAGGTATCCGATGGACGAATTAGATGAGAGAAAAGAGAAAATTTTAAATGCCATCATTCAGAACTATCTGGAGACAGGGGAACCGGTTGGTTCGCGGACCATTTCCAAAATGTCCGATTTGAATCTGAGTTCTGCAACGATTCGTAATGAGATGTCGGATCTTGAGGAATTAGGCTATATTATACAGCCACATACATCCTCAGGACGTATTCCTTCTGATAAGGGTTATCGCTTCTATGTTGATCATTTGATGGAGATCAAGGATCAGGAAGTGACCGAGATGAAGGATCTGATGATCGAAAAGACGGAGAAGATGGAACAGCTCTTGAAGCAGGTCGTTAAAGTGCTGGCGAACAATACCCAGTATGCAACGATGATCTCTGCACCAAGTGTCCGTCGCAACCGGTTGAAGTTTGTGCAGCTATCAGCTGTAGACGAACACCAGATTTTATCGGTGGTTGTGATGGAAGGTAATATTGTTAAAAACAAAATTATTCCGGTGGATGAGCCTCTGAGCAATGAAAACATGTTGAAGCTTAACATGCTTTTGAACACGAATCTGAATGGATTGACAGTAGAGCAGATTAACTTAGGTTTGATTACCAAGTTAAAAGAACAGGCTGGCATTCATGAGGAAATCATTGCACAGGTTTTGAATACCGTAGCTGAGACAATTCACGAAGATGATGATCTGGAAATCTACACCAGTGGTGCAACGAATATTTTTAAATATCCGGAATTATCAGATTCCCAGAGAGCGAGTGAACTTATCAGTGCTTTTGAGGAAAAACAGGCACTGGCAGACCTGATCTCCGAGACCGAAGGGGATGAGGAAACCGGCATTCAGGTATATATTGGAAACGAGTCACCATTGCAGACGATGAAAGATTGCAGCGTGGTGACAGCCACCTATGAATTAGGTGAAGGCGTGAAGGGTACGATAGGTATTATCGGACCGAAACGTATGGATTATGAAAATGTCATGGATAACCTAAAGAATCTGAAGACGCAATTAGACAAGATCCTTAAAAAAGAATGACATAGGAAGGGGATGTAACAGTGGCAGAGGAAATAAAGCAGGAAAATATGGAAGAAGTTGAAGCAACTGTGAATACAGAAGCAGAGACTACAGAAGAAAATACAGAAGAGGTGATTGCAGAAGAGGCTGTAGAAGAAGATACAGAGGCGGATGCAGAGGAAGATGCTGATGAGGAAAAATCTTCAGGAGGCTTCTTTAAGAAGAAAGATAAAAAAGACAAAAAGGATGCACAAATCGAAGAACTGACCGATAAGGTGAGACGCCAGATGGCGGAATTCGAAAACTTCCGCAAACGCTCTGAAAAAGAAAAGACACAGATGTATGAAGTGGGAGCAAAAGGCATCTTAGAAAAAATTCTTCCGGTTGTTGATAATTTTGAGCGAGGACTCAAAGGAATGGAAGAAAGTGAAGATCCATTTGCACAAGGTATGCAGATGATTTACAAGCAGCTGATGACTTCATTAGAAGAAGCAGGTGTGAAAGCAATCGAAGCTGTGGGACAGGAATTTAATCCGGATTTCCACAATGCCGTTATGCATGTAGAGGATGACGAATTCGGTGAAAACGAAATCGTTGAAGAGTTCCAAAAAGGATATATGTATCATGACTCTGTATTACGGCATAGTATGGTAAAGGTTGCAAATTAGCCAAATTGGTAGCAATGCTAATTTAGATAAATAGAAAACAACAAAATGATAATAAATTAGGAGGAAAAAATCATGGGAAAAATTATTGGAATTGATTTAGGTACAACAAACAGCTGTGTAGCTGTTATGGAAGGTGGAAAACCTACCGTTATCGCTAACCAGGAAGGAGCAAGAACAACACCTTCTATCGTAGCTTTTACAAAGACAGGAGAAAGACTTATTGGTGAACCTGCAAAGCGTCAGGCTGTAACAAATGCAGAAAAGACAATCTCTTCTATTAAGAGAGATATGGGTACAGACAATGGTCGTACTATTGATGGCAAGAAGTATTCACCACAGCAGATCTCAGCAATGATCTTGCAGAAATTAAAGAGTGATGCAGAGAATTATCTTGGTGAACCTGTAACAGAAGCTGTTATTACAGTTCCTGCATATTTCAACGATGCACAGCGTCAGGCTACAAAGGATGCTGGTAAGATCGCAGGCCTTGATGTAAAGCGTATCATCAACGAGCCTACAGCAGCAGCACTTGCTTATGGTCTTGATAATGAAAAAGAGCAGAAGATTATGGTATACGATTTAGGTGGTGGTACATTTGATGTATCTATCATTGAAATCGGTGATGGCGTTATCGAAGTACTTGCAACAAGTGGTGATAACCGTCTTGGTGGTGATGACTTCGATCAGAAGATTACCGATTGGATGCTAGAAGAGTTCAAGAAGGCAGAAGGTGTTGACCTCTCTACAGATAAGATGGCTCTTCAGAGATTAAGAGAAGCAGCAGAGAAGGCAAAGAAAGAGCTTTCTTCTGCAACAACAACAAACATCAACTTGCCATTCATCACTGCAACAGCAGAAGGACCAAAGCATTTTGATATGAACTTAACACGTGCAAAATTCGATGAATTAACACACGATTTGGTAGAAAGAACAGCTATTCCGGTACAGAACGCTTTGAAGGATGCAGGTCTTACAGCAAGTGAGCTTTCTAAGGTTCTTCTTGTTGGTGGATCTACTCGTATCCCAGCAGTACAGGATAAGGTAAAGGCATTAACAGGACATGAGCCAAGCAAATCACTTAACCCAGACGAATGTGTAGCTATTGGTGCTTCTATTCAGGGTGGTAAGCTTGCAGGTGATGCAGGTGCAGGCGAAATCCTTCTTTTGGATGTTACTCCACTTTCACTTTCTATTGAAACAATGGGTGGTGTTGCAACAAAGCTGATCGAGAGAAATACAACAATTCCTACAAAGAAGAGTCAGATTTTCTCTACCGCTGCTGATAATCAGACAGCTGTTGATATCAATGTCGTACAGGGTGAGAGACAGTTTGCAAGAGACAACAAGTCTTTAGGACAGTTCCGTCTTGATGGTATTCCACCAGCACGTCGTGGTGTTCCACAGATTGAAGTTACATTTGATATTGATGCCAATGGTATCGTAAATGTATCTGCTAAGGACCTTGGAACAGGTAAAGAACAGCACATCACAATTACAGCTGGATCTAATATGTCAGACGAAGACATTGAAAAGGCTGTTAAGGAAGCTGCTGAGTTCGAAGCTCAGGATAAGAAACGTAAGGAAGCCATTGATACAAGAAACGATGCAGATGCATTCGTATTCCAGACAGAGAAGGCTCTCGAAGAAGTTGGCGATAAGATTGACGCAGCAGATAAGTCTGCAGTAGAAGCTGATATCGCAGCAATTAAGACAATTTTGGAAGCACATCCGGAAGCAGAAGCTATGGACGATGCAACCGTTGGCGAACTTAAGGCTGCACAGGAAAAATTACAGGAAAGTGCTCAGAAAGTATTTACTAAGATGTATGAGCAGCAGGCACAGGCAGCAGGTGCACAGGGCGCAGGTCCTGACATGGGCGCTGGTGCAGGTCCTGATATGGGAGCAAATACCACTTACAATGCAGCAGATGACGATGTTGTAGATGCTGATTTTAAAGAGGTATAATTGAAAATATGAAAAGAACAGATTCTAAGTGTGCCTGCGCCCCAAGTGGGGCGTGGCATGCTTGGAATTTTGCTCGTATTATGAGATGCTTATGATAGCATAAGCAAGACAATAAGATGATAGGAAAGAAGTTAAAAAATGGCAGAACAGAAACGTGATTATTATGAAGTCCTCGGTGTAGACAAGAATGCCGATGATGCAGCAATCAAGAAAGCATACAGACAATTAGCAAAAAAATATCATCCGGATATGAATCCGGGAGATAAAGAAGCAGAAATGAAGTTTAAAGAAGCTTCGGAAGCTTATGCTGTCTTAAGCGATCCGGATAAAAGAAGACAGTACGATCAGTTTGGTCATGCTGCGTTCGATGGCAGTGCCGGTGGTGGTGGATTCGACTTTTCCGGTATGGATTTTGGCGATATTTTTGGTGATATTTTTGGTGATTTCTTTGGCGGCGGTGGCAGCAGAAGAACAAATAATGGCCCAATGAAAGGTCAGAATGTACGTGCCAGAGTAAATATCAAGTTTGAAGAGGCTGCATTTGGTTGTGAAAAGGAAATCGAACTTGTTTTAAAGGATGAATGTAGTACATGTCACGGAACTGGAGCAAAGCCGGGAACGACAAAGGATACTTGTACAAAATGTGGTGGTAAGGGTAAGATTGTTGTTACCCAGCAGTCTTTCTTTGGAACGGTACAAAACGTAACGACTTGTCCGGATTGTCAGGGAACAGGCCAGATTATTAAGGAAAAATGTACGGATTGTCATGGTACAGGATATATTTCCAGAAAGAAACGTATTGCCGTATCTATTCCTGCCGGTATTGATAATGGCCAGAGTGTTCGCATTCGTGAAAAAGGTGAACCGGGTATCAATGGTGGCCCAAGAGGCGATCTTTTAGTGGAAGTACGCGTGGCACCACATGCTATTTTCCAGAGAAGTGAATATGATATCTATTCTTCTGCACCAATTTCTTTTGCACAGGCTGCACTAGGTGGAGAAGTCATGATTGATACATTAGACGGTAAGGTCGTATATGAAGTAAAGCCGGGAACACAGACAGATACAAGAATTCGTCTTCGTGGCAAGGGGATCCCTTCTTTACGAAACAAGAATATGCGTGGGGATCACTACGTTACTCTGGTGGTTCAGGTTCCTACGTCGCTTAGTCACGAGGCAAAAGAAACGTTGCGCAAGTTTGATGATGAAACAGGCAAAACGTTAAAAGCTGGAGGTACAGCGGTAAAGGAAGAAAAGAAGAAAAAAGGATTTATGGGCAAACTGAAGGATGCCGTTGACGATTTATAAAAAGCAGAAGCGATGGTCATATGAATAGAATATGCCATCGCATTTTTGCGTAGTTACAGAGTGAGGATAGAAAATGAAAGTATGGATTACAAGACATGGACAAACAGCATTGAATAAGCAGCAGCTTATGCAGGGGGTGTATGATGAACCATTGAGCGAAGTGGGGATTGAGCAGGCAAAAGAAGCGCGCAGGAAAATTGGAGATGTTAAATTTGATGCAGTATACTGCAGCCCACTTGTACGTGCGAAAAAAACAGCGATGATTATAGGCAATGTTTCCGAGGATGAACTCAAAGTAGATCCGCGTATCATTGAGGTCAACTTTGGCAAATATGAGTTGAAAAGCTATAAAAAGCTGGGATTTTGGATGAGCTTATACTGGCTGTTGCCAGAAATTATACCGGCACCAAAAACCGTAGAGCCAGTATCGTCTATGGTGGCAAGAAGCCGTTCTTTTCTGGAAGATTTGAAGAAAGAAGATTATGAGAATGTGCTTGTTGTCTGTCATGGTGGTATTATCCGCGCACTCTGTGGTGTGCTCGAACATCGCAGAAAAGGTATCAAGTGGAGACCAAGACCAGAAAATTGTGAAATTCGAAAATATGATTTGTAGTTTTTGGGGACGTTCCTTTTGCCACAAGGAACGTCCCTACGGCATGTTCTACTGGTTCCGATAGTCTTTCGGCGTCATACCGGTCAATTTCTTAAACACATTCTGAAAATATCCCTGGGAAGAAAAACCTAAATAAGTAGCTATCTCTAAAATGGATCGATTGGTCGATTTTAGAAGCGATTTGGCTTTCCCGATTTTTTGTTCCTGAATATACTGGGATAAAGTCATACCCGTTTCTTTTTTGAATTTGGTTGAAAGATAGCTGCGGCTCAAAAAAAGATCCTGCGCCATCTGATCAACCGAAAATTCTTCTGTTAAATGTTCCCTGATATATCCCGTTACGGAGCGCATAAATTTATCGTAACGATCTCCTTTTTTAATTTCACTTACAAGTGTTGTGTAGTCAATCACCATGTGATATTGCAAGTTCATGACCTGCTCAGGATTGTTATAGCTTTCAGCATGTTGGATATACTTATCACTTAAGGTCAAAGATTCCTCTACTGGAAGTCCTCCATCAATGGCAGCACGTGCTAAAAGAGTAGCAGTTGAGATAAAAATATTCTTTAACTGTCGCAGATAGGTTGGTGCAACTTTGCCGGCGCGACCGGCAGAATTCAGCTTAAAGAGTTCGTTGAGACGGTCCAAATCACCCTCACGGACACAGAAAATCATCTCTTTTTCAAAGAGGTAAGCCGTGTGTGCAGGCGTAACGGCATCATTATAATCATCAATGGATGAATGTGCACTTGCAATGTCATGAATGCTGTGGACATCGTTCTCATTCATCTGTTGATTTTCCATACTGGCAATGTTTGTCATCTGCTCATTCGTCTTTATAGCCGTCTCGTTATCGATATTTTGTTTGGAAATGTTGCTGTGAGAGTCATATACGGCAACATCGGATAACTCTAATTTTTTATCACTGATATAGTAATAAATCAGGCAAAGTTCGTGCAAAAACAATTCGAGCGGCATAGGGGTTATGCTGCTAAGTAATTTCTGATATTGTTCCATGTAGTTCATTTTTAAATCGAGAGAGAACATAAATTCCCGAATCTGGCTTTTCGGCGGTGTAATCTGAAAGGTAGGACCTAAGATCATAGTGTAGTCGCCTTGCTTGATGATGCCGTAAAAATGTTCATAAGGGGAAATATAGTAGTTAACCCCTTCGTTTACCTCTAACAGTGTTTCGATATAGGGAGATGCCGGATCTTTTGGAAAATTAGACAAATCATAATGAATGATTTCTTTGTTATGTTTATAAACGCGCATGGCGATTAAAGATAGCGAAGAAATGTTTTTGGCAATGTAATCATAATCAATTTCTCTCATAATAGCCTCCAATTTGTAAGACAGGCAAATCCGTAGGACTACCTTTGATGTTTCTGTAAAATATCATACATAATTACAAAAAAGAAAACAAGAACTGAAAAAATGCTTTTGAAAGCTTTCTAAAATAATAGACAAAATCGCTGAAGACGAGACTGGTGCGAAAGCAAGGGTCTCTTTTTCTATTACAATTTTTTGATGTTTTTTCTAACAAAACATAGCAGGAAAATGCGCATATAGGAAAAATTGATAAAACGCGAACATAATTACAAGAAATTTTGAAGTATCTGCCGTATAGTAAAATAAAGAATCATGCCGTAGATTTTTGGCTGCAGCAGCAAAATGTGTAACACAGGATTGTCAGGATACGAAGATAGAAATAGAAAAGGAAATGAATGTAAAATGAAACAACAGATTTATAACCCATATTTGCCATTGGAAAATTATATCCCGGATGGAGAGCCGCATGTTTTTGGCGACAGACTCTATGTTTATGGATCCCACGATGCGGAAAACGGCACAGAATTCTGCGTATTAGATTATGAGTGCTTTTCGGCTCCTGTGGATGATCTTTCCGATTGGAGAAGTGAGGGCATCATATATCGTGCTGAGCAGGATCCGGGGAGAAATGAAAAGGACAAGTATATGTATGCGCCGGATGTCGTACAGGGAAAGGATGGCAGATATTATCTTTACTATGCCATGAGTGGCGGACATTTTACAGGGGCAATCCATGTAGCAGTCTGCGATGAACCGGCTGGAAAATATGAATATTACGGTGAAGTAAGAAATACAGATGGCTCGACTTATGACAGGTGTATTACCTTTGATCCGGGACTTTTGAACGATAATAATCATATTTATCTATATTATGGCTGGGCAATTGGAACAGGCGTAAGAAGCATACCAAGAATGATTAACGGAATGGTATCGGCTATATGTAAGCACTTTGTTTCGCCAAAATTGTTTGAAAAGACAAAGGAACAGATAGCGCGCGAAGCACAAGGCATTGAAGGTGGAAATGTCGTTCAGCTGGCAGATGATATGCTTACAGTGATCGGAGAGCCAAAGCGTTTAGCACCAGGGCAGTTTGATGCCATAGGAAGTCAGTGGGAAGGTCATGCCTTTTTTGAGGCGAGTTCCATGCGAAAAATAGGGGATACCTATTATTATATTTTTTCATCGCAGGTGAACCACGAACTTTGTTATGCAACCAGTAAATATCCGGACAGGGATTTTACATATCGCGGTGTTATCATATCAAATGGTGATATTGGCTATGGTGGGCGAAAGACAAAAGAACGTCTGGCTATGACAGGAAACAATCATGGAAGTCTTGTCTGCGTCAAGGGGCAATGGTATATCTTTTATCACAGACACACCAATAAAACATGCTATAGCCGTCAAGGATGTGCAGAAAAAATAACTATTTTGCCGAATGGCAGTATACCGCAGGTTGAGATGACATCACAGGGACTCAATGATGGACCATTAAAGGCAAGTGGCGCGTATCCTGCAGCAATCCGTTGTAATTTGTACAATTCGAAGCTTCAAAAAATCGGACATACACCTGTGATTGGAAATAGTGACCGCATCCCTTATGTGACTTGCCGGAATGAGGAAAGATTTGTGGCAGATTTCTGTGATGATGCTGTGGCTGGATATAAATATTTTGATTTTTCAGGGCAGACGCAGTTTACGGTTACCTATCGCGGCAGCGGAAAACTGCGCGTTTTTACCGAAGATAAGACCTTGGGCAAGATGACACTGACACCGACAGAGACATGGAAAACAGCGACCATTTCTTTTACAGAAGAAGGAAAACATGCTCTGTATTTACAGACAGTAGGAGATACCATGTGTGACTTGCTGGAGATTGGTTTTTGTCAGAATGAAGTTCAATCCTAAGGGGCAGAAAGGCTGCCTTTTAATAACAAATATTTGACGTGCGTAAAATAAAAATGTATAATATGATGTATAAAAATATTTGACGTGCGTAAAATAATATGAGGTGGTTTCATGCAAACAAGAGTAATCAGAGAAAAGCAGGATCTGACCTATTTGAATTGGTCCCATATTCGAAGTTCCAGTGGAACAGCAGGCACTTTTTTGAAATCAGAGTCTTCCTTATATGATAAAAAAATATATTACAAATTATCTAATTTCGATTCTGTAAATGGTATTGTAGGACATGAGTGTGTCAATGAAATAATCGTCGATCGTTTACTGACGATACTTGGAGTGGAACATCTTCACTATGAACTCATCTATGCAGATATTGAAATTGAGGGAAGAATATATACGACATATGTGTGTGCGTCCGAGGATTTTAAGGAGCGTGGTGAGAGTAAGGTCGCCCTCGATGATTATTATCGAACCAATGCCATAAAGGGAGAGTCACATTATGATTTTTGTGTGAGGCAAGGCTGGAAAGATTATATAGATCAGATGATTGCTGTTGATTATCTTATATTAAATAGGGATCGGCATGGTGAAAATATTGAAGTGCTTCGAAATGCAAGAGCAAAAACAATTCGGATTGCCCCTTTGTTTGATCATGGCTTGTCTTTGTTATACTCCTGTACATCGGATGCTATGGTGAAAAATTTTGATGTGTCAGAGGATAAACGATGTCAGAACTTTATAGGTTCTTATTCCTGTTACGAAAATTTAAATCTGATTGAGAACAAAAAGAAAATATTTGCAGGAAAGCTAAAAGAGAGTGATAAAGCGGTTCTTTTGGCAGATTTGCATGGAATATTATCGGAGACGTACTTAGATGCTATTTGGAATATGATTTATAAGAGGTATCAGGTCTATGAAAGCTTATGAAATATGGGATGATGAAAATCAGTTATCTATAGGAGTCTTACAATATTTTGATAAAGAGCAGAGATATATTATTGAACTTCAGGAGAATTTGGACGAGTGGACCGCTCCTCTTTTGTTTACCAATTATGTAAAGCGTGGAATCTATACCATACCAAGGCAGGAAAGCTATCTATGGGTAAAAGAAAGAGTGATTCCGAGTGGAAGACAAAATATAGATGACATCCTGCGCAATCATAAAATGGCAGCATATGATGAGATGAGGATGCTTGAACTGGCAAGGGGAAAATGTTCGCAGGATAGTATGTCGATAAAAAAGATAGATACATTGCCATCCTTTGTGGTAGAAAGGCAAAAAAAGAATCTTGTGGACTGCTGTATGTGCGATCATCATGTGGTTCTATGCTTTTTTGCAGATCATGTGATAAAGAAGCTCGCGTTAGAACAATTGATAGATGTAAGTGGTATCGATAAAGTCATGAAAAATCAAGCTCTTTTTGAATCCGGTATGGTGGGGACAGGAGGATATTGCCTGACATTCAATGATTCGATCGATATTCCTGCAAAATTCTTATATGATGTAAAAAACGAAATGCCTATAGAAAGTAAGGATTTTGAAACTTATGTACAAAAGAATATCTGGGATACGACGCAGGTGTGTGATGCACTTTCCTGTACGCGCCAAAATCTTTCTTATATGCTTAAGAAAGAGAGCCTATCGCCTTTAAAAACAGATGTAAAGGGGAATTTATACATGAAAGGTGATGTGCTAAAAAATAAATGGTAGAAAAAAGTCAAAAATTACAAACACGCTAACATAACTACAAGAAAAATAGCACATGGATGATTAAAATACCTATAGAATCAAAAAATTCTATAGGTATTTTTTATACAGCAAGGGTTATTAAAAAAAGAAGAGGAGCGGAACGAATGAAAACGATTAGAGCAAAGTTCTTGGATGCAAAAGCATTCGACAGCCGGGTGAAATCACCGGATATGGAAAAGAAAGAAAAATGGATGGGGTATCTGATTGGACCAGCAGGAGCACTGCTTTTGAATGCAGTTATGGCATCTTATCTGAATGTATACTACACGGATGTATTGAAACTGACGACTGTGTGGGGCGGAATGTTTCTTATGGTATTCCCGATTTTATCAAAGATTATTGATGCCATCACAAACGTTTTGATGGGATATATCATTGACCATACAAAAACGAAACAAGGAAAAGCAAGACCATATCTGCTTCTTGCAGCGGTATTGCTTCCAATTACCGGAATTCTGTTATTTACGGTTCCTGAGTCCAATGAAACATTAGAAGTAATCTGGGTAATGCTTTCTTACAACCTTTTTTATTCATTTGCATTTACCATTTACAATATGAGTCACAATCTGATGGTTCCATTGTCTACAAGAAATTCAGAACAGCGTGGTGTACTGGCAGTATTTAATAATGTTGCAACCATCATGATTACGGGAATTATTGTAGCGCTGATTTTCCCGATGCTGATTTTACCGAAATTGGGTGTAGATAAGAGCAGCTGGATTAGTATGGCGGTTATTTTGTCTATCATTGCTTTACCATTGACACTTTTAGAATACTATCATACAAAAGAGCGTGTTACAGAAGAAAGTGCTGCTGACGAAGAGGAGAGTAATGTTACCTTCAAAGAGCAGATGAAAGCTGTGTTTACGGATCGCTATATGTTCTGTTTACTTTTATACTTTTTGGTTTATACCGTTGGTTCTACGATGAAGAACATTTCACTTGTATATTACTGCAATTATGTTCTGGGATCTTACAATGATGGAATTACCCAGACTATGGTATCAGTAATCGGTGGTATCCCAATGGGAATCGGTATTTTTGCTGTATGGCCATTGGCAAAAAAGTTTGGTAAGAGAAATCTGACAGCCGCAGGTTTTGTTTTGTATGGTATTGGTAGTGCAATCTGCTGTCTGGCACCAACAAATATGGTGATTGTACTTGTGGGACAGTTTGTCAAGAATATTGGAGGACTCCCTTGTGCTTATGTATTTATGGCATTGATGGCAGATACATACGATCACTTGGAATGGAAGAACGGATTCCGCGTGGATGGTGCAGCGATGTCGATCTACTCCATTATTACTGTAACAATGACCGGTGTATGCACAGGAATATTCAACCTGCTTTTGTCAAAATCAGGCTATGTAGCACCAAGCCTTGTGGATGGTGTGACGGTAGCAGCTGCACAGGCCGATTCCGTAAAGAGTATGTTAATCTTCTGCTTTGTAGGGTTGGAAATCATTACATCCGTTATCATGGTTGTTCTTCTTTCATTCGTTAATGTAGAAAAGGGATTGCAGGAGAAACAGGATGAAATTGCAGCTCGTAGAGAGGCAAAAAACGCGAACAAGTAAAAAAGGGAGAAAATATGAAACATCAGGATATCATCGAAAAAATGACACTGGAAGACAAAATTGCGCTCTGCAGTGGGAAGGATTTCTGGCATACCAAGGATATGCCACAGTACGAGCTTCCTTCTATTATGATGAGTGATGGACCACATGGGTTGCGCAAACAGGAAAAAACAGCAGATATGCTGGGAATCAATGGATCTGTTCCGTCGACTTGTTTCCCGACAGCAGTGACAACGGGAAATTCGTGGAACGTCGAATTGATGAACAAAATTGGAGAGACGATAGCAGAGGAAGCAATTGCAAATCAGGTGTCCATCGTTTTAGGACCGGGAGCAAATATCAAGCGAAATCCGCTATGTGGACGTAATTTTGAATATATCAGTGAAGACCCTTACTTAGCAGGTAAGATGGCTGCAGGTTTTATCCGAGGTGCAGAAGAAAAGGGCGTTGCAACATCACTGAAACATTTTGCCGGGAATTCACAGGAAACAAAGCGTTTTACATCGGACAGTGTCATTGATGAGAGAACGCTGCGTGAAATATATCTGACGGCTTTTGAAATTGCTGTCAAAGAGGGAAGACCGGAGACGGTTATGTGCGCATATAACAAGATTAATGGTATTCACTGCAGTGATAACAAAAGGCTGTTGACAGACATTCTGCGGAAGGAGTGGGGACATCAGGGCATCGTTGTGACAGACTGGGGCGCAATGAATGATCGCATCGAAGGATTTAAGGCAGGTTGTGATCTGTCTATGCCTGGTGGAAGCGACTATATGGAAGATGATGTTGCCAAAGCAGTCCGTTCCGGTGCCTTGGCAGAAGAAATTATCGATGAAAATGTAGATCGTATGATTGAACTTATTTTACAAAGTGCTGCACGTTTGCAAAAGAATGCGACATTTGACCTGGAAGCACATCATGAGATGGCAAGAGAAGCGGCAAGGGAAGGCATTGTACTTTTAAAAAATAAGAATCATATTTTGCCTTTACAGGAAGGAACAAAGATTGCACTGATTGGTAAGATGGCAGAAAAAATCCGTTATCAGGGAGCGGGAAGCAGTCATATTAATCCGACAAAATTGGTACAGCCAAAGGATGTGATTTCACATGTGGCATTTGCTGTGGGATGTGATGAGCGCGGAAATACAGATGAAAATCTGTTAAAGGAAGCAGAACAGGTAGCACGCACGGCAGATGTTGCGGTTGTTTTTGCAGGACTGACAGAAGTATATGAATCAGAAGGATTTGACCGTAAAGATATGAAGATGCCAAAGGGGCATGTGCGCATGATTGAGGCGGTAGCGTCAGCAAATCCAAATACCATTGTAGTATTGATGTGCGGCAGTGCAGTGGAATGTCCTTGGATGGATGAGGTTTCGGGTGTTCTTTATGCAGGACTTTCCGGACAGGCAGGAGCAGAAGCTATTGCGGATATTTTGTATGGCAAAGTAAATCCAAGTGGAAAATTAGCTGAATCCTGGCCAATACGTTACGAGGATTGCATTTCTGCAAAAGAGTACGCAAAACAGAAGGATGCTCTTTATAAGGAAAGTATCTATGTGGGGTATCGCTATTATGACAGTGCCAAGGTGAAAGTACGTTTCCCATTTGGTTATGGACTCTCCTATACCACATTTGCGTATGACCATTTACAGGTGCAGCCACTTGCAGACGGAGCATATCAGGTTACCTGTGATGTGACAAATACCGGAAAAATGGCGGGAAAAGAAATCGTACAGCTGTATGTATCAGCACTGGAAAGCCCGATTTTCCGTCCTGCTAAGGAATTAAAAGCCTTTACGAAGGTGGCATTGGAGCCGGGACAGACAAAAGAAGTGAGTATGACTTTGGATGCGCGCAGTTTTTCTATCTATCTGGGGCAGACATATCTGGATGCTATGACAACAGAAGATACAGTGTCTGAGGGCTGGGTTGTACCAAACGGCAGATACAATATTATGATTGCTTCTAACAGTCAGAAAATCGAACTTATGGAGACTATTTCTGTAGAAGGGGCGGCACTTACTACACCTTCATGGCAGAACGATTCCTGGTACGAAACACTTACAGGACAGCCGGATACGAAGGAATTTGAAAAGATTCTGGGTTACACTTATGTGGAACAAAGACATCATAAGGGAGAATTCACGCTGGAAGATACCGTGGAAGAGATGAAAGATGAAGCTTTGATTATGAAAATCATGTATAAGTCAACGGAAGCTGTTATCAAAAAAGGTATGGGCGGAAAAATCACAGAAGACAATGAAGCAGATTTTCACATGATGATGGCATCTTCAGCAGGTAGTCCAATTCGTTCCATGATGATCAGTGGTGGTATCAAAGGTGGCGTGTTGCCGGGAATGGTGGAAATGGCCAATGGGCATTTCTTCCGTGGTATAGGTATGATGCTTGGAATTGTGAAGTAATAGGCAGGTGGACACCACGCATGGACAAAGATTTGTATAACATTCTTGAATGAAAGTAGGTACGGTATATGATGAAAGCGACAAATTTAAAAGTAGAATATCTGACAAACCCGATTGGCATTGATGTGGTGCGGCCTCGCTTTAGCTGGACGTTTGAGAAGGGGACAAAGCAAAAAGCATATCAGATCGTTGCAAAAGATGATCTTGGCAATCTGTTGTGGGATTCCGGCAAGGTTGCATCCGAGCAGATGCATCTGGTTGCCTGGGGCGCAGACGATTTAAAAAGCCGTATCCATGTGACATGGTGTGTTACTGTGTGGGACGAAAAAGATGAAGCAGAGACAAGTGAAAATGCATGGTTTGAGATTGGGCTTTTGCAGAAGAAGGATTGGACTGCCAAATGGATTACAGGTGACTATGTGCCAAAGAAAAAAGTGCGTTATCCGGTGGATTGCTTCAAAAAGACATTTGCCATTGCCTCTGATAAAAAGGTGAAAAAAGCGAGAGCCTACATGAGCGCCTGTGGTGTTTATGAAGGGAGAATCAATGGGGAAAAGATCGGAGAATTTATCCTCGCACCAGGAATTACAGACTATAGAAAGCGCGTACAGTATCAGACTGTGGATGTGACAGCTTTACTTGCAGCAGGTGATAACGAACTTTCTTTTATGCTCGGAGACGGATGGTATCGTGGTTCTATTGGAGCCTGGGGAATGAAGAACTATTATGGTTCTGAGACGAAGTTGTTAGCACAATTGGAGATTACCTATGAAGATGGCAGTGTGGATGTCATAGCAACAGATGAACGCTTCGATTGGACAAACGATGGACCAATCCGTTTTGCAGACAATAAAGACGGTGAAATCTATGACGCCAGAATGCAGGACTTTTTGCATGCGCAATGGAAAAAGGCGAAAGTAACGGAACATCCGGTTGTTCCAACAGCATCAGACAACTTTATACTGAAGGAGCATGAAGTATTTTCCAATCCAAAATTGATTACAACACCGGCTGGAAAAACCGTGCTTGATTTTGGACAGAATTTAGCAGGCATTGTTGCTTTTTCGGTAAATGCAAAAGCAGGACAGCGTTTGTATCTTCGCATGGGAGAACTCATAAAGAATGGTGAGTTCACACAGAAAAACATTCAGTGTGTAAAAAAAGATAAGATAACACCTTTGCAGGAAATTACCTATTTTTGTAAGGCTGGAAGAAATGATTACAAGACTACATTTGCAATCTTTGGTTTTCAGTATATTGAGGTGGAAGCGGATATGGAAATCCATCCGGAAGACTTTAAAGCAATTGCAGTGTACTCTGGCTTTGAGACAACATTTACATTTGATTCTTCCAATGCATTACTAAATCAATTTGTGAAAAACACACTCTGGTCTTTGAAAAACAATTCTGCAGATCTTCCTACGGACTGTCCGACAAGAGAACGTCATGGCTGGACAGGTGATGCACAGCTCTTTGTAAATACAGCATCTTACATGGTGAATTATGTACCGTTTGCCTTGAAGTACGAGAGAGATCTATGTGATTGGCAGACAAAGAATGGAAATTTTCCGCAGATTGCACCGGAAGGTGGTACAGATTTTTATATGCGTCCGATGAATGGTTCCGTGGGCTGGTCAGATGCCGGCATTCTGATTCCATATCGTTTGTGGAAAAAATACGGTGACCAGCAAATCATTGAAACCTATTATGAACCGATGCGTCGTTATGCAAAATACATGATCAGCAGAACCGGTAAGACAGAGCCATTTATATCGGTAAAGACAGGAGTATCCAAGGCGGATAAAAAGTATTTATATAACTTTGGTCAGCATTATGGAGAGTGGGCAGAGCCGGCGGATGTGCATGAAATGAGATGGAAAGATTTTGCAACATCACGTCCGGAAGAGGCGACAGCCTATCTTTCTTATGTGATGAATATTATGGTTGAAATTGCAGAAACGTTAGGTCATACGGAAGATATTCCACTTTTCGAAGAATACCGCGATGGTGCGAAAAATACGTATCGTAAGCTGATGCAGCAGCCTGAGTTTTCACTTGATACGGACAGACAGGCAAGGCTGGTTCGACCATTGTATTTTGATTTGTTGGATGAGAAGGACACTGCATTTGCGAAAAAACGTCTGATTCAGGCGTTAGACAATTATCATTGGCGTGTAGGTACAGGATTCCTCTCTACTCCATTTATCTTATATGTGCTTGCAGAGATTGATCCGGAATATGCATACAGACTGCTCGAAAATGAAGAAAAACCGGGATGGCTTTGCATGCCAAAAGCAGGTGCAACGACCATTTGGGAAGATTGGGAAGGACCAAATTCAGATAATGGCAAAGGCGGTGGTATTGCATCTTTGAACCATTATTCTAAGGGTGCTGTCTGTGAATGGGTGTTTGAAGAAATGTGCGGTATCAAGATGGCGGGACAAAATCATTTTGTAATAGCACCACTGCCGGGCGGACATTTCAGCCACGCAGGCATGATATACGATAGCGTATACGGAAAAGTCGGATGTTCCTGGAAAAAGAATGAAGATGGAACATACGCATATCATATTACAATTCCAGCGAATACATCAGCTACGGTTCGCCTTCCAGGATGCGAGGAGCAGGTGCTTTCTGCCGGAGAATATGATTTGTAATTTTTGGGGACACTCCATGTGGCAAAAGGAACGTCCCTGCGGCAAATTAAAGATGATGTTAGAATAATATGACGAAATGATGAACAAAAAAGCGAATTTCCTATGATGGAGATTCGCTTTTTTACGATACACTATGATCTGAGGAGAGATTCCGAAAGGATATCGAAAAGGATATTTTAAGACAAAAGTTTTGGTAGAGAAGGAGATAGGATATGGAAAAATTTCCACAGGGATTTATGGTTGGAGCTTCTACTGCAGCACATCAGGTAGAAGGTAATAATGTGCATAGTGATTACTGGTTACAGGAGAATGTGGAACATTCGCAGTTTGTGGAACCATCCGGGGAAGCGGTGGATCATTATCATCGTTATGAAGAAGATATTCGATTGATGGCAGAAGCTGGATTGAATGCGTATCGTTTTTCCATCGAATGGGCAAGAATCGAGCCAAAACAAGGAGAGTTCGATGAAAATGAGATTGAGCATTACCGAAAAGTAATTGCTTGTTGCAAAGAAAATGGAGTGGAGCCTGTTGTGACATTACATCATTTTACTTCTCCGGCATGGGTGATTTCTCGTGGGGGATGGGAAAATGAAGAAGTCGTTGACTGGTTTGCAAACTATGTGCAGTATGTTGTAAAACATTTAGGAAGCGAGCTACGTTATATTTGCACCATTAATGAGGCAAATATGCGATTACAGTTAGCAGCCATTATGAAAAAATATATGGGTCAGATGGCTGGTGAACAGCAAGAAGAAAAAAATGCGCCAAAAGAAGGCGATGTACAGGTAGGATTGAATCTTGACCAGGGCATGAATACGATGATGCTTGGTATGATGGAATGTGCAAAGGCGTTTGGTTTGCAGGATCCAAGAGGAATCCATACGTTTGTATCCATGTGTACACCGGAAGGTGATATTTTGGTTATGAAAGCACATCAGGCAGCAAAAAAAGTCATCAAAGAATTGTATCCGGATATAAAGGTAGGTCTTACATTATCACTTCATGATATGCAGCCGGCAACCGGAGGTGAGGATGCAGCGCATAAGGAATGGGAGGAAGAATTTAGCCATTATCTTCCTTACATTGCAGAGGATGATTTCCTTGGCGTGCAATCTTATACAAGACAGTGCTTCGACGAAAAAGGAAATAAATATACCCCAGAGGGTGTAGAACTTACACAGATGGGATATGAATTTTATCCACAGGCAATTGCAAATGTAGTTCGTGCAGCTGCAAAAGAGTTTAAAGGCAATCTCATTGTTACAGAAAACGGAGTCGCAACAGCAGATGATAGCAGACGCCAGGAATATATCAAGGAGGCAACAGCAGGGTTACAGGCATGTATAACAGATGGTATACCACTTAAGGGATATTTGCACTGGTCTTTGATGGATAATTTTGAGTGGCAGAAGGGCTTTTCTATGCAATTTGGCCTGATTGCCGTAGACCGCAGCAACATGAAGCGTACACCGAAGGAAAGTCTGTCTTTGTTAGGAAGTATGACAACAAAATAATTATGTAAGTAAAAAGTAGAAAAGCCATAGGGAAAAACCTTGCAATGCAAGGAATATCCCTATGGCTTTTGTTCGTCCTGTGTAAAATAGTGAGGAAAATTTTGCTGAAAAGGCAAAGAAAATCAGAAATTGTGTATAATTTTCAGAAAAATCTTGTGTGATATGTCGAAAAAGTGCTATGATGGAAAAATAAAGGAGGAACGGAGTCCTATGAAAAAGAAAAAACAACAGAGGAAAAGAGGAATCGCGGAGGAGATACAGGTCAGTATCTTGTCAAAGATAGTCATCGTATTTGTTATCGTTGCGGCAGTGGTTACCTTTATGGTGGGCAACATCAGTCTGAGTGCCCAGAAGAACGACCTGGAGATGCAATCCAAAGCAGCAGCATACCAGTTGGAGCTATTCTTTGAGGAATACACGACGGTCGTAGAACAGATGGCACTGAACACAGATGTGCAGACTTTATTGGAGGAGACCGGACCGGGAGCTAATATTACAGAGTCAGAGCGTTATGCAACCGTATTCAATTCTATGAAAAAAACCGCGGCAGCAGACAGTGACAACATTCAGGCAGTCTGGGTCGGCGATATTGATGCCAATGTTGTGACACAGTCAGACGGCTATACCAGTGGCAGTGATTTTGAGATCACAGAGCGTGCATGGTATAAGGCAGTAGAAGAAGAAAAGACCATCCTTACGGATGCTTATGTAGATGTCAGCACAGGTAATGTGATCCTGAGTGCGGCTACTCCGGTATATGACCAGAGCGGACAAAATATCATCGGTGTTGCAGGTGTGGATGTGGCACTGGATCATATCCATGAACTTTTACCGGAATACAAGATCGGAAACAATGGATTTGTTATCCTGGCTACTTCTGAAGGCAATGTGATCTATCATCCGAACACGGACAACCAGCAGAAGAGTTTGAGCGAGTTGAATGCAGACAAGACCTTGATTCAGGCAGTTGAGGGAGGTAAAGATACTTCCGTACATTATTCCGCAGATGGAAAGAGCAAATACGGTTATGTCGGAAGAATTGGTTCGACCGATTATCTGACCATTTCCTGCTTACCGGCAAGTGAATATTTTGCAAGTCTGATCCGTTGTATCATCATTGTATTGTTGCTTGTCATTGCAGGTATTGTCGTTATCATCATCACGATCCGTCATCTGGCAACCCAGTTGACTAAGCCGATCGTTGCTTTGAATGATGTGGCACAGGAACTGGCAGAAGGCAATCTGGATGTGACCCTTGATATCGCATCTGAAAATGAGATCGGCGAACTTGCAGATTCTATTCAAAAGACAGTAGATCGTCTGAAAGAATATATCAATTACATCGATGAGATTTCTTCGGTATTGGATCGACTGGCAGATGGTAAGTTGAAGTTTACCTTGAAGTATGATTATGCAGGAGAGTTTGCAAAGGTTAAGACCGCCCTGCTTCATATCTCAGGATCCTTTGAGCAGATGATCGAAGATATCATTGACAGTTCTACGCAGGTATCTATCGGTGCGGATGAACTTTCCAAGGCTGCACAGAATATCGCAGAGGGTGCTATGACGCAGGCTGCATCTGTGCAGGAACTTGTTGCAACAACCGAATCCGTATCACAGCAGGTAGAGGAAAATACCGAGGATGCGCAGAAGTCTGCAACAGAGACATCCCGTGTTACCCATATGATGCAGGATAGCAGAGAACAGATGAATCAGATGATGGAGGCAATGAACAAGATCACGGAGACATCCAATGAGGTTGTCAGCATCATCAAGACGATCGAAGATATTGCAGACCAGACCAACCTTTTGGCACTCAATGCTTCTATTGAGGCTGCCAGAGCCGGAGAGGCAGGCAAGGGTTTTGCAGTCGTTGCATCTGAGATCGGATCTCTTGCGGATGACAGTTCTAAGGCTGCAAATAATACCAGGGATCTGATCGAGATCTCCTTGCAGCAGATTGATCGTGGTTCCAGTCTGGCACAGAATGTTGTGCAGTCTATGCAGGATGTACTGGATGCCGTCGAAGAAGTCAATGGCATGATCGGTAAGAGTGCAGAGAACAACGAAGCACAGAACCAGAGCATGGAGCAGATCCGTGTCGGCATTGAAGATATTTCCAAGGGCGTTGAGGACAATTCCGCATCTGCCGAGGAGGCATCAGCAACTTCTCAGGAGTTGGCAGCACAGGCGGCTACATTGGAGGAATTGGTTAAGAGATTTGATCTTAAGGATCATGGTAGAGAAGAATAAAAGAACTTTAGTAAAATGCGGTTGCCCGGTGTGGTGATCGCATTTTTTGCGCGTATTCACGCATTGTCAAAACGGGCAATCCATGGTACAATACATTAGTTTAGCAAGGCTATATGTTATAGAAAATGGAGAATAGATATGCGGTGGAATAAATACACGATAAATACAAGAACGGATGCAGAGGAATTGGTCTGTGCCATGCTATCGGAACTGGGCATTACCAGTGTAGAGATCGACAACTTTATCCCGGTTCCGGATGCGGACAGACAGGGCGGTGTATTTGAAGAACTGCAACCGGATCTGCCGGAGGACGATGGATCTTCACGCATTAGTTTTTATCTGGAAGAAGATGAGACAGACGCATCCGAGATCTTGGAAAAAGTAAGACAGGCTTTGGACGATATGTCAACGTATGCCCAGATCGGCGAGGGTACGATCACGAATGAAATCTCAGACGAGGCGGATTGGCGTGACAACTGGAAAGCCTATTTTTCTTCTTTTTCCATCGGCAATATTTTTATTAAACCTACCTGGGAAGACATGCCGGAGGACAAATCGGACATGACACTTGTGGAGATTGATCCGGGCGTATCCTTTGGTACGGGAAAGCACGAGAGTACCCAACTGGTGATTCGCCAGTTACAAAAATACCTGCAAGAAGGCGATCAAGTCCTTGATGTAGGATGTGGCAGTGGTATCCTTTCTATCGTGGCATTAAAACTCGGCGCACAGCATGTGGTAGGCACAGATATTGATGAGGATTGCATTGCATCCTCTTATGATAATTTTGCAGTCAATCACTTAGACAAGTCTCTGGGCGATTTTTATGTAGGAAATCTCATTGATGATGAGGCATTGCAGGATAAGGTGGGAAAGGAAAAGTATGATGTCGTGGTAGCCAATATTTTGGCAGACATCATTATCCCGATGGCTCCGGCACTGGCAGCAAGCATGAAGCCGGGAGCTATCGTTATTACATCCGGTATTATTGATTTTAAAGAGCAGGAAGTTGCAGATGCATTAAAAGCTGCCGGGCTTACCATTGTTGAGAGCAATGCACAAGGTGAGTGGCGCAATATTACAGCACGTAAATAATAACTGCCAGAATGGACAGATGCCTTGTAGACAGCGTTTACAGGATGAAATGATCAGACAGGTTGAAGGAGATTTATGCAGCAGATTTTTATAGATCAGTCAGTGAAAGAACAGGAAACGTTTACCGTGGCAGGGGATGACGCCAGACATCTGTCGCAGGTGCTTCGTATGCGCGCTGGGGAAACCCTTCGCGTCAGTACACAGACAGGAGATAACTATTTGTGTGAAATCGTTACATTAAATAAGACAGAAGTTACGCTTCGTGTTTTAGAGAAGATGGCATCCACAGAATTAGATAAACGTATTTATCTTTTTCAGGCGATTCCAAAAGGCGACCGCATGGAGACCGTCATTGAGAAAGCGGTAGAATTAGGTGTTTACGAAATCATTCCGGTCGAGATGAAGTATTGTGTTGTAAAATTAGATGACAAGAAAAAAGCATCACGCTTAAAGCGTTATCAGAGCATTGCGGAGGCGGCAGCGAAGCAATCAAAGCGCAGCCGTATTCCAAAAATACATGATTTTATGACGTATGCGGAGGCAGTTACTTATGCCAGACAGTGCGATGAGCGTATTGTGCCATATGAGTGTGCCGAAGGCATGGAAGCGACAAAACGTGCATTGGCACAGATGACAGATGCGACAAGTATCAGTATTATGATTGGACCGGAAGGTGGCTTTGCGGATGAGGAGATAGAGGCAGTAAGAGAGGATATGGATGTCATTTCTCTGGGAAGCCGGATCCTTCGGACGGACACAGCAGCCATTACAACGATGTCTATGGTGATGCTTGCAATCGAAATGCAGGGCTAAAAAGTATAGAAACATGTAGATTTCATTATATATATGAATAAACTAATAGTAATAGAATGTGAATAGGAAAAAACATGGAAGCATATTTAGATAATTCAGCAACCACACAATGTTCGCAGGCGGCAGCCGATTTGATGATGCACCTGTTGCGGGAGGATTACGGAAATCCATCCTCTTTACACAATCGTGGTATGGAAGCAGAAAACTATGTAAAAGAAGCAAGAAAACGCATAGCACAGACACTTAAAGTCAATGAAAAAGAGATTTATTTTACATCCGGTGGCAGCGAGAGCAACAATCTGGCAATTGTTGGTGGTGCACTTGCTAATAAGCGCTCTGGAATGCATGTGATTACGACGATGATCGAGCATCCTTCCGTTGCGAATCCTTTTGCCTATCTGGAAGAACTGGGATTTGCAGTGACGTATTTACCGGTAGATGCGTATGGATGCATTTCACTTGAGGATTTGCAGGAAGCGATGTGCAGTGATACGATTTTGGTATCGATGATGCACGTCAATAATGAGATTGGCGCAGTAGAGCCGATAGAAGAGGCAGCGCGCGTGATCAAACAGAAAAATCCAAATTGTCTGTTTCATGTGGATGCGATTCAATCCTATGGTAAGTTCCGGATTTATCCAAAACGTATGGGCATTGATCTGTTATCGGTAAGTGGACATAAGATTCATGGACCAAAGGGCAGTGGATTCCTTTTTGTACGAGATAAGGTAAAGGTACATCCGCTGATTCTTGGTGGCGGTCAGGAAAGAGGGATGCGCTCTGGAACAGAAAATGTGCCTGCCATTGCAGGGCTCGGTCAGGCGGCAATGGAAATTTATCAGAATTTTGAGAGCAACCAGACCAGAATGTATCGTTTGCGCGATTACTTTATTCAGGAAGTGGAACAAATCGATGGCGTTAGTGTCAATGGACATAAAGATCACAGAAGTGCACCACATATTGTGAGTGTCAGTGTTTCGGGTGTGCGTAGTGAGGTGCTGTTGCATGCATTAGAAGATAAGCAGATTTATGTATCTGCGGGAAGTGCATGCTCCTCTAATAAACCAGCAGTGAGCAGGACATTACAGTCTATCGGATTAAAGAGAGAATTGCTGGAGAGCACGGTAAGATTCAGTTTTTCTGTGCACACGACAAAAGAAGAGATTGATTATGCATTGGAGGCTATGAGAGGATTGGTTCCAATGCTGGCAAAATACAGAAGAAGTTAAAAAGGAGAGAACTATGTATAAAGCATTTTTGATTAAATATGCAGAAATTGGTATCAAAGGGAAGAACCGCCACTTGTTTGAGGACGCCCTGGTACGTCAGATTTGTTATGCACTTCGTAATGTGGAAGGTACGTTTAACGTGCACAAACAGCAGGGACGTGTATTTGTAGAGACAGAAGGCGATTACGATTATGAGGAGACCATTGATGCTTTGGGTCATGTTTTTGGTATTACCGGAATCTGTCCAGCAGTGATGGTAGAAGATGAAGGATTTGATAAACTGGCAGAGCAGATTGTTTCTTATATGGATCAGATTTATCCGGATAAGAATCTGACATTCAAAGTAAAAGCGCGTCGTGCCAGAAAGAATTATCCAATGGATTCCATGGAATTAAATGCAGCACTTGGTGGAAAGATTTTAGATGCGTTCCCGGAAATGCGTGTCGATGTACACAATCCAGAGGTGATGCTTTATGTAGAAATCCGTGAGAAGATCAGCTTCTACTCACAGGAGATTCCAGGTCCTGGTGGTATGCCAGTGGGAACCGGCGGAAAGGCAATGCTCCTTTTGTCCGGCGGTATTGACAGCCCGGTAGCAGGCTATATGATTTCAAAACGTGGCGTTGCCATTGATGCAACTTATTTTCATGCACCACCATATACTTCAGAACGTGCAAAACAAAAGGTTGTAGATCTTGCAAAAGAGATTTCTGCGTATACGGGACCAATCAATCTGCATGTGGTTAATTTTACAGATATCCAGCTTGCTATTTATGAAAAATGCCCACATGAAGAATTGACAATCATTATGCGTAGATACATGATGAAAATTGCAGAACATTTTGCAAAAGAAGATGGTTGTCTTGGATTGATTACAGGAGAGAGTATAGGACAGGTGGCATCCCAGACGATGCAGTCTCTGATGGCAACGAATGAAGTGTGCACGATGCCGGTATATCGCCCATTGATTGGATTTGATAAGCAGGAGATTGTGCAGGTATCAGAAAAAATCGGCACTTATGAGACATCGATTTTGCCATATGAAGATTGCTGTACCATTTTTGTGGCAAAGCACCCGGTTACAAAGCCAAATTTAAATATTATTAAAAAATCAGAAGAAAAACTTGCGGATGTCATTGATGGATTGATGGAAGAAGCAATTACTTCTGCTGAAATGATACATGTGGAAGCATAAAAAAAGAATCCTGCGATAAGCAGGATTCTTTTAAAAGTAATCCTATGTAATTATTTGATGATATAAGGCTCAAGAGCAGTCATAACTGCTGTTGTGTCTTCGTCTGTATGAATGGTAAGATCGATTGGCTTAGAAAGATCTAAGCTGAAGATACCCATGATAGACTTTGCATCAATAACATATCTGCCAGAAATCAAATCGAAATCAAAATCGTACTGGCTGATTGTGTTAACAAAAGATTTGACTTTATCAATTGAATTCAAAGAAATCACAACTTTTTGCATATTTAGGCCTCCTTCAATGTGTTGATTTTATACGCTTATCGTAATTCATTATATGGGAAAAGTCAATGTAAAACATGTAAAAAAATAACGTGATTTTAGTAAAGGAAAAAGAGGATGACAACAAGAAAAAAAGCAGCACTTCATAATCTGGGATGTAAGGTAAATGCCTACGAAACAGATGCTATGCAGCAGTTACTGGAAGAAAATGGATATGAGATTGTACCATTTACAGAATGTGCAGATGTATATGTGATCAATACCTGTTCGGTTACCAATATGGCAGACCGTAAATCGCGCCAGATGATTCATCGGGCAAGAAAAAAGAATCCACAGGCGATCGTAGTAGCAGCGGGATGTTATGTGCAGACAAGCACCGAGGAAGTGATGGAAGACTTGGCGGTGGATATTGTCATCGGAAACAACCAGAAAAATCATCTGGTGGATTGTATCGCAGAATTTGAAAACAAAAACCACCCGGTAGGTGCGGAGAATGCAGAACAAGGAGCGCAGGCGAGGAATACAGAAGAAAGGGTTGTGGATTGCATAGATATCAACAAAGATGAGCAGGAATATGAGTACTTTCTGGTCAACAAGACTGCAGAACATACAAGAGCATTTATCAAAGTACAGGATGGCTGTAATCAGTTTTGCTCATACTGTATCATTCCTTATGCCAGAGGCCGTGTGCGCAGCCGTGGCATCGAGGATGTGGTAGAAGAAGTTACATCACTTGCAAAAAGCGGATACCGGGAAGTGGTATTGACGGGAATTCATTTGAGCTCGTATGGACTTTCAGAAAATTATAACAGTGGATTTGAGCATAGCCGGTTATTAGAATTGATTGAGGCAGTCGCTAAGGTGGAAGGAATCGAGCGTATACGGCTGGGATCTTTGGAGCCACAGATTATTACGGAAGCTTTTGCAAAAAGGCTGGCAAATGTAAAAAAAATATGTCCGCATTTCCACCTCTCGTTGCAAAGTGGGTGCGATGCAACACTAAAGCGTATGAATCGTAAATATACAGCAGAAGAATATGCAGCAGGATGCGCTATGCTGCGCAAATATTTTGATGATCCGGCAATTACAACGGATGTGATTGTAGGATTTCCCGGCGAAACAGAAGAAGAGTTTGCAACGACAAAACAATATGTGGCAGATATCGGTTTTTATGAGATGCATATTTTTAAATATTCAAAACGAAAAGGTACAAAGGCAGCCGTTATGCCGGATCAGGTAAACGAGCAGGTAAAAACGAAGCGCAGTGATATTTTGCTTGCCTGTGAAGAGCAGATGTCGAAGACATACCGCGATGGTTATGTGGGACGCGAGGTAGAAGTGCTGTTTGAAACACCATGGGAATGGGAAGGCAAACCATATTATACCGGTTATACAAGAGAATATATTCGCGTGGCATATCCGACGACGGAGAATTTGTCAAATCAGATAAAAATGGGCGTGTTGGGCGAAGAAATTGCGGAAAATATTTATCTTTTGCAGGGATAAAAGCATGGATTCATTCGCAGAGTTCTTTACAAATTTGTTACGATATACTAAAATATAAGTAATTAGCTTGATAACAAAAGAGCAGATAGGTGCGGATATATTATGCAGAATTTAAGTAACACACAGTATTTTAAAGTTGAAAAGGAGACACCGACTTCCGTTAAGGAAATCCTTCATACAGTCTACGAAGCATTGGCTGAAAAGGGATACAATCCAGTAAATCAGATTGTAGGTTATATTATGTCCGGAGACCCGACTTTCATTACTAGCCACAAGAATGCGCGTAGTCTCATTATGAAGGTAGAACGCGATGAACTCGTAGAGGAACTCTTGAAGGAGTATATCGCGGGCAAATCATGGGAACATTAGGAATCGGTAGGAGTTAGATTGAGCAGAGTACTTGGATTAGATTATGGAACAAAAACGGTAGGGGTCGCTATCAGTGACCCTTTACTTTTGACTGCACAGGGCGTAGAGATTATTCGAAGAGAAAAACCAGGCAAATTACGTAAGACCCTGGCAAGAATTGATGAGCTAATTACATCTTATCAGGCAGATAAGATTGTTTTGGGATACCCTAAGAATATGAATGGCACAGAGGGAAAGCGATGCGAAGAGACCATCGCTTTTAAAGAGATGCTAGAAAACCGCACAAATCTTGAGGTTATCCTATGGGATGAGAGATTGTCTACCGTTACAGCAGATAAGACAATGATGGAGACAGGCATCCGAAGAGAACATCGTAAAGAATATGTAGATGAGATTGCTGCAATGATTATTTTGCAAGGCTATTTGGACTCACTACAGGCATAAGTGGAAGGAAAAGCATATGGAAAGCATTACATTAATTGCCCCAGATACAGAAGAAATCACTGTATATGTATTAGAAGAAACGACTTTAAATCAGCAAAAGTATTTACTCGTGACGGAGGATGGCGAGGGAGATACCGAAGCCTATATTTTAAAAGAAATTGCAACCGATGATACAGATGCCACTTATGAAATGGTACAAGACGATGTGGAATTTGAAGCAGTTGTAAAGATTTTTCAGGAATTGGTGGAAGATACCGATTTTGAAATGTAAAAACAAAACAGGAGGTATATTTTGAACAAAAAACAACAACAGAATACAGGAAAACTCAAAATCATTCCATTGGGCGGATTAGAACAGATCGGAATGAACATTACTGCTTTTGAGTACGAAGATAGTATTATTGTAGTGGATTGTGGACTTGCATTCCCAGAGGACGATATGTTGGGAATTGATCTGGTAATCCCGGATATTTCTTACTTGAAAGAGAATGAAGAGAAGGTGAAAGGCTTCTTTATCACACATGGACATGAGGATCATATCGGAGCGATTCCATATGTGATGAAAGAGCTGAATGTACCAATTTATGCGACGAAGCTGACCAATGGTTTGATCGAGAATAAGTTAAAAGAACACGGTCTTTTGACAAAAGTAAAACGCAAGGTTGTAAAGTACGGACAGCATATCAACCTTGGAAATTTCCGTGTGGAATTTATTCGAACAAACCACAGCATTCAGGATGCAGCAGCACTTGCTATTTATTCACCGGCTGGTATTGTTGTTCACACAGGAGACTTTAAGGTGGATTACACACCTGTTTACGGTGATGCCATTGATTTGCAGCGTTTTGGTGAACTCGGCAAAAAGGGTGTATTGGCTCTTATGTGTGACAGTACCAACGCAGAACGCAAAGGATTTACCCAATCAGAGCGTACGGTTGGAAAGACAATTGATTCTCTGTTTGCGGAACATAGCAATTCCCGCATTATTATCGCAACCTTTGCATCTAACGTAGATCGTGTGCAGCAGATTATCAATACGGCGCACAAATACGACCGCAAGGTTGTTGTGGAAGGCCGTAGTATGGTCAATATCATTGCGACAGCATCAGAACTTGGTTATTTGAAAGTACCGGAGAATACACTTGTAGATATTGAGATGCTTAAGAATTATCCGGATGAGAAGACCGTTTTGATTACGACAGGAAGCCAGGGAGAGTCCATGGCGGCATTGTCCCGTATGGCAAATGGAACACACCGTAAGGTATCCATTAAGCCAAACGATACCATTATTTTCAGTTCCCATCCGATTCCGGGAAATGAAAAAGCAGTATCGAATGTCATTAATGAGCTTTGCATGAAGGGTGCTAACGTAATCTTTCAGGATGTGCATGTTTCCGGACATGCCTGCGAAGAAGAAATCAAACTGATTTATTCTTTGGTACATCCAAAGTATGCCATTCCAGTGCATGGTGAATACAAACATCTGATTGCACAGGCAAAAATTGCTGAAAATCTTGGTATAGACAAAGACAATATCTTTATTTTGTCTTCCGGTGATGTGTTAGAGCTGAACGAAGAAAGTGCAAAAGTGACAGGACGTGTACACACAGGCGCGATTATGGTCGATGGACTTGGTGTCGGCGATGTCGGTAATATCGTCCTTCGCGATCGCCAGCATCTGGCAGAAGATGGTATTATTATTGTAGTGCTTACTTTAGAATCCGGCAGTGGCCGTGTACTTGCAGGCCCGGATATTGTATCGCGTGGTTTTGTATATGTGCGTGGTGCAGAAGATCTGATGGATAGCGCAAGAGCGGTTTTGAATGATACAATGGATCGCTTGCAGGATAAGAATATTACGGATTGGACCAAGATAAAAAACGAAATCAAGGATTCTCTGGGCGATTTTGTATGGAAAGAAACACAAAGACGTCCGATGATTATGCCAATCATTATGGAAGTGTAACATGATAGTAGAGGAACGTTTCCTGACCTATCTAAGATCCTTAGAAGGTCAGGAGATTAATTATATTGCAGAAATTGAAAAAGAAGCACTAGCGACGTATGTGCCAATTATCCGTAAGGATACCCAGGGATTTCTAAAATTCCTTATGCAGACATTACAGCCGGCTAAGATTTTAGAAGTGGGTACCGCGGTTGGCTTTTCTGCACTTTTGATGGAGGCATACAATCCGGTGGATTGTGAGATTACAACCATTGAGAATTACGAACCACGTATTCCGATTGCCCGCGCTAATTTTAAGCGTGCGGGTAAGCAGGAGCGGATTCATCTGCTTCCGGGAGATGCTCAGGAGATTCTGCCGACCTTAGTAGGAACATACGATTTTATCTTTATGGATGCGGCAAAGGGACAATATCCGATTTTCTTACCGGAAATCAAAAGGCTGATGCATGCAGGCAGTGTGCTGGTAACAGACAATGTTTTGCAGGATGGAGATCTGATTGAATCTCACTACGCCATCGAACGACGCAACCGTACGATACATAAGCGTATGCGTGAGTATTTGTATAGCCTGACGCATGATGAAGATTTTGTGTGCAGCATTTTACCGGTGGGAGATGGACTTGCGCTTTGTACGATGAAGTAAAGCGTATATAAAAAAGAAAACGTCATGTGTTAGCATGATAAATGATATAGAATGTTGGAGTTATTTCATGAGAAATATTGAATTGTTGGTTCCAGCCAGCAGTCTGGAAGTATTAAAAGTTGCCGTGACATTTGGAGCAGATGCGGTGTATATTGGTGGAGAAGTCTATGGACTTCGCGCAAAAGCCAAGAATTTTTCAAAAGAAGATATGGCAGAAGGAATCGCCTTTGCGCATGCGCATGGTGTCAAGGTCTATGTGACAGCAAATATTTTAGCACATAATGCAGATTTGCCAGGTGTGCGACGCTATTTTGAAGAGTTAAAGGAATTGAGACCGGATGCACTCATCATTGCAGATCCGGCGGTCTTTACCATCGCGCGTGAGGTATGTCCGGAGATTGAGGTACATATCAGTACGCAGGCAAATAATACCAATTACGGTACCTATCAGTTCTGGCATGGACTTGGGGCAGCGCGTGTGGTGTCTGCGAGAGAATTGTCACTGAGAGAAATCAAAGAAATCCGTGAAAATATTCCGGAAGATCTTGAAATTGAAACATTTATTCATGGTGCAATGTGTATCTCCTATTCAGGAAGATGCCTGCTTAGTAATTATTTTACCGGAAGAGATGCCAATCATGGAGCATGTACACATCCATGTCGTTGGAAGTATGCGGTTGTAGAAGAGCAGCGCCCGGGAGAATATCTGCCGGTCTATGAAAATGAGCGTGGAACCTATATTTTTAATTCCAAAGATTTGTGTATGATCGAGCATATCCCAGAGCTGATTGATGCAGGAATTGACAGTTTTAAAATAGAAGGTCGCATGAAAACAGCTCTTTATGTGGCAACGGTAGCCAGGACCTATCGTAAGGCGATTGATGATTATCTGGAATCGGAAGAAAAATATCGTGCAAATATGCCATGGTATCAGGAGCAGATTTCCAACTGTACCTATCGTCAGTTTACGACAGGATTTTTCTTTGGAAAACCTTCCGATGAAGCACAGATTTATGATAGCAATACCTATATCAAAGAATACACCTATCTGGGCGTTGTGGGGGAATGTAACGCAGATGGGCTGTACGCAATAGAACAACGTAATAAGTTTTCCGTAGGAGAAACTATTGAAATTATGAAGCCAAATGGCGATAATATAGAAGTAGTAGTAAAACGTATTGTAAATGAGGATGGGGAAGACATGCCAAGTGCACCGCATCCAAAACAAAAATTATGGATTGACTTAGGACAGCCGTTAGATCAGTTTGACATCTTAAGGAGAAAAGAGGAGGACTAAGGATTATGGCACAGGAGAAGTATGTAGCATATGTAGGAACCTATACACATGAGAATAGCATTGGGATTCATGTGTATGATATTGACATGGAAAAGGGAAGATTGACCGAGCGCGGTGTTGCGCCAATCAGTAATCCTTCCAATATCGTGGTAGCACATAGCGGTAAATATTTATATTCCATTGAGGATGAAGGGGTAGCATCGTTCTCCATTGATGAAAATGGGGATTTGACAAAAATTAACCAGGCATGGATCGGTGGTATGCGCGCATGTCATGTAGAAATCGATTCAAAGGATCGTTATCTGTTTTTGGCAGGATTCCATGATGGCAAGGTGACGATGATGCGCCTGAATGAAGATGGCAGTATTGCAGGTATTGCAGATGGCATATTCCATCAGGGCATTGGTAAGAGTTCCGTAGAAAAGCGTATGGATCCAAGAGTGGCTTGTACCAAATTGACACCGGATGAAAAATATTTATGCGCTGTAGATTGGGGCCTGAACCAGATTAAGATTTACGAAATTGATTATGCAGACGGCAAATTGCATTTATACGATATCTTACGTTGCCCATTTAGCAGCGCACCGCGTCGTATCTGTTTTTCAAAGGATGGAAAGTATGCATATGTGTTAGAGGAAGCAACCAATATCGTTGAAATTTACACCTATGAGTTACACAACGGCAAACCGGTATTTGAAAAAGTGGCAGACACTTCTGTTCAGAAAAAAGAAGATCCACTCGCTTCTGGTGCAGCAATGGAATTTGCTCCGGATGGAAAGTACTTATATGTTTCTTTGGATGGTTCGAATGAAGTGGTGTGCCTTGCGGTAGGAGAGGATGGGCAGTTGTCCATTGAGTGCAATGCAAAAATCAGTGGTGATTATCCAAAGGGAATTGCAATTTTACCGGATAATAAGACGCTAGTATCTTTAAACCATGACTCAAATGAGATTCGTACCTTTACGATTGATCATGAAAAGAAATGTGTACTGATGAAGAATCCACCACTTAAGGTAGATAAACCAAACAGTATTGTGATACATAAATTAGTATAAGATGAGATTGATTATCCTGTGGAGAGTTCACTTTTCATGGGATAATCTTCTTCATAGAAGTATGAAAAAGATAGGAGTAAAACATGGCAGGATCGACCTTTGGAGAGACTTTTCGTATTAGCACCTGGGGCGAGTCACATGGCGCAGCACTCGGCGTTGTGATTGATGGTGTACCCGCAGGATTGACACTGGATTTGGCGCATATACAGCAGTTTATGGACAGACGAAAGCCAGGGCAGTCTAAGTTTACGACTGCTAGAAATGAGGCAGATGCAATCGAAATTCTATCAGGCGTTTTTGAAGGAAAGACAACAGGAACACCGGTTTCTATGATGGTGCGCAATGCGGATCAGCATTCCAAGGATTATTCGGATATTGCGGAGGTGTTCCGGCCGGGACATGCAGATTATACATTCTGGGAAAAATATGGAATCCGTGATTATCGTGGCGGCGGAAGATCCAGCGGCAGAGAGACGATTGGAAGAGTAGCTGCAGGTGCCATTGCGGTTCAGATATTAGAGGCACTTGGTATCACCATATGTGCCTATACAAAGTCGATTGGTCCTGTGGAAATAGAGCAATTTGATGCGACAGAGATTCATAAGAATCCACTGGCTATGCCGGATGCGAATGCAGCAAAAAAAGCACAGGAATATCTGGAAAACTGTATTCATATGCAGGATTCTTCCGGTGGCGTGATTGAATGCCGTGTGCAGGGAATGCCGGTAGGAATCGGAGAACCTGTTTTTGATAAGTTGGATGCAACGCTTGCAAAAGCCATGCTTTCCATTGGTGCTGTGAAAGGCTTTGAAATCGGAGATGGATTTCTAGCGGCAACAGCAACCGGTTCTACCAATAACGACGCTTTTGTGATACAGGATGAGCAGGTGAAAAAGCAGACCAATCATTCCGGCGGCGTGCTCGGTGGTATGAGCGACGGCGATGAGATTGTCTTTCGCGTTGCGGTGAAACCGACGCCTTCTATCAGTCAGGCACAGCAGACGGTAGATTTGCATGGAAAGGAAAGACAAATCGAAATTCATGGAAGACATGATCCGGTGATTGTACCGCGTGCTGTTGTGGTCGTAGAAAGTATGGCAGCCATTACATTGGTGGATGCACTTTTTGCAAATATGAGTGCAAGAATGGATGCCATTGTTGATTTTTATCAGAAGAGATAAGCATAGGATATTAGATTTATAGAAAGATTAGAATTATGTATAAAGTTTTAAAAACAGAGGGAAGAGCAAAAAGAGCAGTGATGGAAACGGTGCATGGAACGATTCAGACACCGGTTTTCATGAATGTAGGAACAGTGGCTGCCATCAAAGGGGCGGTTTCTACGGATGATTTGCATGATATAGGGACACAGGTGGAACTATCAAATACGTACCACTTACATGTAAGAACAGGAGATAAGACCATCAAGGAATTAGGCGGACTGCATAAGTTTATGGTGTGGGATCGTCCAATCCTTACAGATTCCGGCGGATTTCAGGTGTTCTCTTTGCGGGGACTTCGCAAGATTAAGGAAGAAGGCGTGTATTTTCAGTCCCATATCGATGGTCATAAGATTTTTATGGGACCGGAAGAGAGCATGCAGATTCAATCCAATCTGGCATCAACCATAGCTATGGCATTTGATGAATGCCCAAGCAGTAAAGCGGACCGAAATTATGTAACGGATTCCGTAAATCGTACCACACGCTGGCTTGCAAGATGTCAGGCCGAGATGGCACGACTGAATTCTTTGGAGGATACCATCAACAAAAACCAGCTTTTGTTTGGCATCAATCAGGGAGCAATTTTTGATGATATCCGTATTGAACATGCGAAACGCATTGCAGATATGAACCTGGATGGTTATGCTGTGGGTGGGCTTGCCGTAGGTGAGTCTCATGAGGAGATGTATCATATCTTAGAGGAGACCGTTCCGTATTTACCACAGGACAAGCCGACATATCTGATGGGTGTTGGAACACCGGCAAATATATTAGAAGGTGTGGAACGTGGTATCGATTTCTTTGACTGTGTTTATCCGAGCCGTAATGGTCGTCACGGTCATGTATATACCGATCATGGAAAACTGAATCTGTTCAATCAGAAATATGAAAAGGATATGCGCCCAATCGAGGAGGGATGCAACTGCCCAGCTTGCCGCACCTACTCAAGAGCGTATATTCGTCATTTGCTCAAAGCAAAAGAGATGCTTGGTATGCGTCTTTGCGTACTTCATAACTTATATTTCTATAATCACATGATGGAAGAAATCCGGGATGCTTTGGATGCCGGAGATTTCGCAGGATATAAGAAGCGTAAGTTAGAGGGAATGGAAGCAGGAGAATAATTATAAAAGTTTTATAAACTCTATGAAAAATCCCTGCAAATCCTTGCGAAAAGTAGTGGGATTTAGTACAATAGTTAAAGTTTGAGGCATAAAGCCAGACATTTAGGAGGAATTTTTATCATGAATATTTTAATGAGCGCAGCAGCAGGCGGCAACGCATTGATGCCAATTATCTGGATTGTAGTTTTATTTGCATTTATGTATTTCTTTATGATCCGTCCACAGCAGAAGGAGACAAAAGCGAAAAACGCTATGATGTCTTCCCTTGCAGTAGGAGATACTGTTCTTACAACAAGCGGTTTTTATGGCGTTGTTATTGATATCGCAGACGATACAGTTATTGTTGAGTTTGGTAGCAACAAGAACTGCCGTATCCCAATGCAGAAGGCTGCTATCTCAGCAGTAGAGAAACCGGAAGATGCTGTAGAAAAAGAATCAAAATAAGATCCACATGTGGATGCATGAAAGAAGAGGCCGAATCCTTGAAATGGGATCTGGCCTCTTTTAGTGTGCTGATTTATCGGACGATAATGATTTGAAGTATAATATATCTACTTCTGCGATGCCAGTTGAGCTTGTAATTCTGCAATGATGCGATCTTTTTCGGCCAAATCTTTATCTTTTTTTGCCAGTTCCGCTTCTTGTTTCTTGATTAAATCGTTCCGATATTTTTCCTCAATTTCGGCGCGTTCTCTGAAGTAGCACATATCGCGGATGGTCTGGTCAGAGTTCATGGTAAGAAGAACCTGTGCACCATCATCCATGTATTCGTTGTTTTTCGTGATCATACGCAATTCCTCCCAAGTGGTTGCCCGGAAGAGGCCAGCCCACCTATCAATACCAAAGCATTTGTATTCTTCGGTGCTTGAGTTATAATTGGGACAAGTTAGAAGAAACCCAGTAAAATCAAGGGGTTGGAACTAATTTAGTCCTTATTTTTATACCTTTAAATCGGTACAGGATAGGGCAGCGCTGACATATCAATCCGAAATATGACCATTACATAGAGCAGTTCAGATTCATGGGCTGAGTGTGCTTTGTGTACCCAAGAGAGGTGAAAATTGAATAGTAATAATTTTAGGTAGGACTAAATTAGCTTTGCACTGAAAAGTGTATCCGGCTGTTTGTCCTGCCTTTTTTATTGGAAATGAGCAGGAGATGGCAGAAAAGAAGCTGATTTGGTCTGAATGTAAGTCATCTCGCAAAAAGAGAGGTGGCTGTATATGGAAGTATTGTCTTATGAAAGCAAGAGCAGAGTGTGATCGAATATAAATCGCTGGCAGATATTTCAGAGACAAGGAAAATAGGATAGAAACACAAACCGAAAGGTACGGGTAGCTGTATGAACAAAATTAGTAAGATTTGGAGGAACAGAAAAATGAATAACAAGTTAGAAGTAATAGGAATTGATCACGGCTGGTCAATGATGAAAACCGTAACTCAGGTATTTGTCACAGGGGTAAAGGAGATTACAACTACTCCGGCACTTTTTGGAGATGTTCTTGAGTACGACGGTAAGTATTACAAGATTGGAACAGTAAGGCAGGAAGTGAAAGATACAAAGGTTGAAGATGACAGCTTTTATCTTTTGACACTGGCAGCAGTCGCAAAGGAATTGAAGAAAAGAGGATTGTCAGATGCAAAGGTATTTCTTGCAGTAGGACTTCCACTTACCCGATTTGGAGCAGAGAGAAATAACTTTATTAAATACCTGACCAAGAATAAGCGTGTTGATTTCAGATATGAAAATGAAGCATACCATATTGAGATTGACGATGTGGCGGTATTCCCACAGTGCTATGCGGCAGTGGTTGACAAGATACCGACTATGGCAAAGAAAACGCTGGTTGTTGATATCGGTAGCTGGACAATAGATATTATGCCCGTGATTAACAAGTCACCGGACGAATCAAAGTGTGTTACCGTGCCGAGAGGACTTATTACCTGTATGCGTTCTATCAATGAGCAGTGTGTAAGACAGCTCAACGGGGAAGTTGATGAAACAGAAATCCAGAATATTATGCGATATGGCAGGTCTGATATAGATGATGAATACCTTGCGATTATCAAGGCTGAGATAGAGGACTTTGTTGAAAAGGTATATAACTCAATCCGTGAGTTTAGTTATAACCTTAAAACTACACCGATTGTATTTGTAGGTGGCGGGGCAGTGGTAATGAAGAATTTCAGCAATCACGAAGCAAAGAATATCTCTTATATCCTTGATGTAAAGGCAAATGCCAGAGGATATGAACAGCTTGCCATTATGGGACTGAAAACTGCTAAGAGACTTGCATAGGGGGTAGTCATATGGCACGAAGGCATATTATGGAGAGCACATTCCGACTGAATCTGCTCAATCCTCAACACGCTAAAATCAATGAGGTCATAAAGGGGCTTAATCCAAAGATATATAAGTCAAAGAATCAGTTCCTGATTGAAGCCTGTGAGTTTTATATTGACCACTATGGAGAGGATGATATTCCCTCCAAAGAGGAAAAGAGATATGAACAGTTTGTAACGAGGGACGAGATAGAAAAGATAAAAAAGGAAATTGAGTATTCTGCAATGAGTGAGGCAAGAAAAGAGGTCATTTCTTTACTTGGGGGAGCTTTGGCGGGAGTGAAGAACAGCCAGCCGGTAGTGATTGCAAACCCACAGGAAGATATGGAAGAACAGCCGGAAGAAGATGTTATGAATGATTCAGATGTTGCAGGATTGGCAATGGGATGGATGTTGAAAGGAGATTGATTATTATGAGAAGAATTGCAGGAGCCGTAGGAACCGCTGTTTTACAGATACTCAAGTGGATGCTGAAAATTGTTCTTGGAGCATTAAAGCTGTTCTTGGGACTTGTCAGGTTAGTTCTTCTTCTATTCTGTCTGATAGCAAGAGTATTTCTTTCATTCGTAAGAATGGGAACATTTTGAGGGGAGGTGAGACTATGGAGGTAAAAGGCTTCTTTCCTGCTTACAGGAAAAACAGAAGACTTGTGAAGTATTTCTTTAAATTTAAGAAATTGTTATAATCAAGGAGGTTAAAATGCACAGAATACGGGATTGTCCGGAATGAGCTGACGGGTATATCAAAGAGAAAATAAAAACGATCAACCTTGCGGGGGAATGTAAGCCAATGACTTATGTTCCCCCGCTTTTTTTATTTGGAGGATAAGCAGATATGATGAATTATGAGATTTTTAAGGAAGTAGTAAAAGAAAAGTTTATGGACTATATGCCCGACAGTTTTAAAGGTATGGAGCTTATAGTTAGACCTGCGGAAAAGGTAAATATGACATATGATGCTATCAATATTAGAGGGGAAGATACTACTATTTCTCCTACTATTTATATCAACGATATGTATGAGAAATATCAGAGCTGTGGTGATCTGGAGGAAACACTGATGGCGGCATGTGACCTTATGGCAATGGAGTTTGCAAAGACACCGCAAGTTGTTGATGTTGACAGCTTATACAAAGATGCAGATGAAAAGGTAGTATTCCAGCTTATCAATACGGAACAGAACAAGTCATTTCTGGAGCAGGTGCCACATAGAGAATTTCAGGATCTTTCCATTATCTATAAACTTGTGGTAAATGCGGATACTGAAAGTATTCAGAGTATAAAGGTTACGAACAGCCTTGCGGAAAGACTTGGAATGAATGAGGAGCAGCTTTTTAAATATGCGGCTGAGAACACAAGAAGAATCTTACCGCCAAGAATAAGAAATATGAATGATGTTATGAAAGAGATGTTTTTAAGTGACGGGATGCCGGAGGAGATAGCAGAGATGATGATCAGGGAAGTTCCACCGGAGCAGACTCTGTGGATAATCTCCAATAACAGGGGAATTGACGGTGCAGTATCAATGCTTTATGAGAATGAGCTTCACGAACTGGCAGAAAACCTTGAAAGTGATCTGTATATCCTGCCTTCAAGTGTGCACGAAGTTCTTGCGGTGTCTACTGAGCTGACCGAACCGGAGGAGCTTGCACAGATGGTGGCAGAGGTGAATATGCAGAAGGTGGCATTGGAAGAACGACTTTCCAATCAGGTGTATCACTATGATAAAGATTTAAGGAAACTCACACTTGCAACGGATACACCGAACAAGAGACTGGACGGTATCGTGGCAGAGCCGCAGCTTGTATATGACGCAAAGGAAAAGGCGAGATAGGAGGCAGTTATGGAGCAGGAACTTACCGTAGAAGAACTGATTGCTCTTGTAAACAGCCAGAAAGGTGACTTTATTATCCGTATTGAGTTTGGAGAGGAGGCGGATTCCTGTGACAGAGAAGAACGACTTCAAACTTGATGTTGTATCCATAAGGCTTGTAAAGGAGGCTCCGATTTATTCGGAGCAGTCCTTTAACAAGCCGGAAGAAGTAGCTGCCGTAATGGGAGAATGTATGTGCCAGTTCGACAGGGAAGTGGTGTGTGTTGTAAATCTCAGCTCCGACCTAAAGCCTATTAATGTGCATTTTGCAAGTGTGGGTTCGTTGAATGAAGCAATGGCACACCCAAGAGAATTATTTAAGTCAAGTATTTTAAGTAATGCTGCCAGTATGATGTTGATCCACTGCCACCCGTCGGGAAATATATTTCCCAGCAAGGCAGACACGATGATGACGGACCGTATGAATAAGCTGTGTGAGCTTATTGGAATCCCTCTTTTGGATCATATCATCGTGGGAGGGGATAACCGTGCCTTCTTCAGTTTCAAGGAAAAGGGAATGATTGATAATCCAAGAATTACACTCAGTACGGATTACAGGAACCTTGATATTAAGTCACCGCTTGTGGCAGAGCAGGGAAAGGCAAGGTGAGAGTATGGAAGGAAGATTTACAGAGGAGGAACTTGCCATAGCAAAGAGCGTAGATCTTTGTGCCGTTGCAGAAAGTCTCGGTTATACCGTAAAGAGGATTGGAAAATATCACACCTTAAAGGAAATGGACTCAATCCGTATCTATGACAGAAGCCACTGGTACAGATGGTCAAGGCAGTTTGATAAGGGAAATAATGGCGGCTCACAGATAGATTTCCTCCGTGTATTTGGCGGAATGAGTGTAAAAGAGGCTGTATTCTGGCTCTTGGATTTTGCCGGATACCGGAGAATTGAAAGCACGGGAAAGCAGCCGCTTGTTCATCAGGTCACAAAGAAACAGCCACAGGAAAGAAAGCCTTTTGTGCTTCCGCAGCCAGCAGGGGATAATTCCTACCTGATATCCTATCTTAACAATGAGCGTGGAATCAGTAAGGCAGTGATAGAACTGTTTTTAAAGGAAAATCTCATATATGAGAGCAGGCATTATCACAATATTGTCTTTAAAGGAAATGACAAGAATGGAGTAACCAGATTTGCAAGTATGCGTGGTGTATTTGATAAACAGGGAAAACCATTCAAGTGTGATGTGGAGGGGAATGATAAGAACTATGGATTTAATGTGGTGAATGTAAACAGTACAGAGCTTGTTGTATTCGAGGCAGCAATCGACCTTATGAGCTATGTGGATATATTTGCCGACCATGAATCAAATAAGCTGGCTCTTGGAATGCTTGCAGATGCCCCGCTTGCAACTTTTCTCAGGGAACACCCACAGATTTCTTTTATCCGTTTCTGCCTTGATGGGGATTCACCGGGCAGGAAAGCAGCCGCAGAACTTATGGGAAAATACTATGGACTGGGCTATGAGGTTGAGGACTGTCCGCCACCAGCAGGCTATAAGGATTACAATGAATGGCTTGTTGCAACAAAACTTAATCTTGCAGATCAGAAAAAGGAGCAGATGACCATAGCCGGACAGTGCCATTAAAAAGTGGTGGTAAAAAGCAGTGGTTTTTACGGAAGATGGTGGAACAAAGCGGTGGTTTTTTCAAAAAGTGATAGAACAAAGTACCACCACTTTCCGATGCTGTTTTTTCCTATGAATATAAATTATAAAAAGTGGTGGCATAAAGCGGTGGTTTTTACCGGAAATGGTGGAACAAAGCGGTGGTTTTATTCAAAAGTGGTGGAACAAAGTGCCACCACTCTATATTTGGCAGGGGTATTAGGGGAATGTTCCCCTAACTAGATGGCATTAGGACAGAGATGTCTCTAATGCGTATCTAGCAGTCGCCGGGGACTTACCGGTGACTGGAGCCATAGTGAATATCTACGAAACACGGATAAGGAGGTGCAAGGTGGCAGAGAACAGGGAAATAACACTTTTTTCAGAACCAGAGGAACTGATTGCCTGGGCAGAAGTATATGATAAGCAAATCAACCCTTCGATAGAAGATGCTGCACTTCTTCTTAATTATATGGAAGGACATGATTATGCAATCGGAATGGATGCAGAGGGGAAGATGTACAGACAGGATATGGCAGAGGAAAACGGTGAGATAGAGCCATTTCCGATAGATGATGTGATTGATAAGGTGTGTGAGTGGAATTATGATCTGATACTTCACGCAGAGGCAAAGAAAGATGATCCGAAAGATTTTCAGGAATATTGCGAATTTCAGAAAAAGTATGACAGTTTAAAGGCAGATGAGAGGGTGTTAGACCGATTATTTGATAAAACCAGTCATGCAAAGGAGATTGATGCTGTTGCAACGGCACTGGTGGAAGCGTTTATCAGTAATCTGGAGGGCAAGGGTGATTTGGAAAAGGCGGCAGCCACGATAGCACAAGGAATAAAGGATTACAGTACAGATAAGAGGGGAAGGTGAGCGTATGGCAGATAAAATCCACTGTATCAGGAAAACGCTCCGTCTTATGCCGCAGGAGGCAGAAATGCTTGCAAAAAAGGCAGGGGAGAGCGGAATGTGTGAAGCAGATTATTTAAGACTGCTCATCAGCCAGAAACCGAATGATTACCCGGAAGTCAGGGAACTCTTAAAAGAGCTTATCAATGAAGTGAACCGTATTGGAATCAATATCAATCAGATCGTATTCAATAACAATGCAGGACTTTATTCCAAAGAGGATAAAACACAGCTTGTTGCCTATATGCGTAAACTGAACAAGAAAGTAAATGAGGCGGTGGTGCAGATTGGCAATCAGTAAAATCCTTAATATGAAAGATTGTGGCGGGCATTTTCACGGAAAACATTTAAAGCGGGCACTTGATTATGTGATGAACCCGGACAAAACACAGGATGGCAGACTGGTGGGTGCAATAAACTGTCAGGTCGATACCGCATTTGAGCAGATGAAGGAAACCAAGCGTAATTTTGGAAAAATTGATAAGCGTCAGGGGTATCATATCATACTTTCCTTTAAGGAAAATGAGGTAAATCCGGATACGGCATTTGAAATTACACAGAAATTTGTGGAGGAATATCTTGGTAAGTCATACGAAGCGGTGTTTGTGGTACACGATAATACAGCCCATGTTCATTCCCATATCGTATTTAACAGCGTGAGTTTTGTGGACGGTAAAAAGTACCGTTACGAAAAAGGGGACTGGGCAAAGTATATCCAGCCTATCACGAACAGGCTGTGTCAGGAATATGGACTCTCCATTATTGATGTGGATGATGAGAAAAAGGAGAGGCAGCACGAAAGCTATAAGGAATGGAGTGAGTACAGGGAGGGTAATTTTGTATGGTCCGATATGATAAAAAGAGACTTGGATGCCTGTATTTTGCAGGCGAAGGACTATGAGGAATTTCTCGAACTGCTGTCTGAAAAGGGATATCAGATAAAGCAGGGAAAACATCTGGCAATCAAGCCACAGGGTATGACAAGGTTCAGAAGGTGCAAATCTCTTGGGGATATGTATTGTGAGGAAGCAATCCGGGACAGGATTGTAAAAGAGGATATTGCGTTTTATAAGAGTAAACAGGATATACCGAAAGTTTCCATTGTAAAGTGCAGAGTTAAAAGATACCGCAGGGCAGGCTTGTCAGGACTTCAGAAAAAGCATTATGCGAAGCTGTACCGGGTGGGAAAACTCAAAAAAAGACCATACAGTCAGGTATGGAAGTACAGGGAGGATATCCGTAAAATGCACAAGCTGCAGGAACAGTATTTGTTCCTTGCAAGGCATAATATCCATTCAGCAGAAGAACTTGTGGGGACGATAGCTTCTCTTACGGATAAGAAAAAAGAGACTTCGGCAGAAAAGAGCCGGATTTATAAAGCAAGGGAAAGGAGCATGGAACTTTTTACTGCGGCTGATGAGATGGAAAACTTAAAGCCAGCAGAGCAGTCATACAGGCTTGGAGATATCTTCTTTGAAGATGAGCATAGGAAGTGGGTGGCACTGGAGCAGGAATTACAGGCACAGGGATATTCGCTTGAGGAAGTGCAGGCTTTAAGAAGACATTACAAAGAGGAGTATTCAGAAGTGTGTGCGAGAGAAAAGGTTGTATGCAGGGAACTGAATACGGGTAAGGCAATATTAAACAGCATGATTCCGGACAGTATTTCAGATGGAAGAAAGACCGAATACAACAGAGAGATTATAAGAGACAGAAAAGAGCAGCCAGTAAGATAGGCTGTTTTTTTACGCAGTTAGGAGGAGCATATGGAACAAAATCTGAATGACAAGCCGTTAAGCAATATGCAGATTGCCAGATATATTGAGTCATTGAGAAAAGAAATGAATTTCGATGATGAGGTGTACGGGCTTGTAAAAAGTGATCTTGAGGATGGACTTACGCAGGAGCAGACGGAAAAGTATTTGGATAAGAATTTTAACATCGGACAGATGAGAGTGTTATCGGAAGGTCTGCATAAGGGGATTCCGGAGGAACTTTTTAATATCCTTCACAATAATAAGCTCTCCGGCAATCAGATGAAGGTATCACTGGAATTTTATGAAAAGGGAGTTCCGGTTGAAACCATACAGGAAGCTGTGGCAAGGGGAGAGAAGCCCGTTGTGATGAGAAGATTATATGAAGAAGTTCTGGCACAGCTTTCAAAGGCTGCGGAGCAGTATACGCAGGACTCAGAGTATGTGAAAGAACTGATTGCACAGATGGAAATGGTAGTGGAGAAAATCAACTATCAGGAGGAAAGATACGATGCCCTTAATAAAAAATTATCCGATGTTGAAGTATTAAAGGAAGATAAGGAAGTCACGGAAAGGCTTGTAAAGGAAAATGAGGACAAGGATGGAATTATCAGCCATCAGCAGGATGAACTTAATAAGGCAAGCAGCACGATTGCAAGATTAAGAGATAGCATTGAGCATAAGGACAAGGAGATGGAGCGTATGAGAGACAGGATAGAATCTCTTGAGGATAAGATTATGAGTGCGGCATCTGATGATCAGAAGGTTGCGGAAAAAGAGGAAAAGGCTGGACCGTCAGAGGTTTTGGCAGCTACTGATAATAAGGAAACAGTGAAAACACTTGCAGATTCACAGGCAGTGCCACCTATGTACAATGGAATACCCGTGTATTATCAGATACCTGTTACGGACTCTGCCGGGCGTGTAATCCAGCATCTTCCAGTTGAGCGTACAGAAAGAAAATCAAATGGTGGTATTGCGGCACTTTTTGCCAGACTTTCATTTAAAAAGAAGTCAAGAGCCGACATTGTAAAGCTGGTTGCAAGCGGTGATCTTGTGCCTGCACAGCTTGTCCAGATAAAAAGTGCCATAGAAAAGGGACTGACAGAAGGGCAGCTTGTGGAACTTATCAATAATAATGTCTCAGCAGAAAAGATGAAAGAGATTATTGAGATTGCCGTGCTTGAAAACAGTATGGCAGGTTAGGAGGTACTTATGAATTTAGCAGTAGTCAATGAGGCGGTAACAGGGATGAACGGTGTAGAACACGAGTTCACGGAAGAAGAAAAAAACTTTGTGGTGCAGTTTGCTTTCCGAAGCGGCAGTAAGGAAGATACGATTTCCCTGATCGAAGCTCTGGCACATTCCACGGATAAGGTACAGTCCGAGGAGATTATGGTCACATACAGGTCAAAGTACGATATAAAGCCTGCGTGGGTGGAACAGGTCGAAAACCTGCTTGTGGCACTTGAGATGTACCGGATAGAGGAGGAAAAAGCAATCAGTCATCTGTCTGATATTTTAACAGCATATGGTATTGATGTTTCAGCAGAGGAAATCCGCAGTACAAAGGCGGAAGAAATAAGGACAACAATAAGAGAGAAAGCGGAGGTGCGATAATGGCAGAGGAAATTCAGGAAGCGGTACAGATTATCCGTGTCGCATATGACGGGATAGAGATTGCTATGAAAGTAGGCAGTGGCGGTATTGCCGCCATGCAGAAGGCAATCGACTTTTTAAAGGGGATGCTTGATTATGAAAAGTCGTTGGGAAAAACATCTATGAGAAAGCTGCTCTTAAAGGGCGGGGATTTGCAGGTATTGCAGTTTAAAACGGAAGATATGAGAAAGGTTGAGAGAATGGCAAAGAAATACGGAATCCTGTATTCGGTTCTTCCAGACTGTAACAAGACAGACGGTATGAGTGAGGTCATCTTTCATACAGAGGCAGTTCCCCGTGTGAATATGATGATACAGAAGCTGAAATTTGGCAGGATTGCCACCTTTGATGACTATCTGAAGAATGGAGATGAAAAGTCCCTCGGCAAGCTGATGGATTTTTTGAGAAAACAGCAGGGAAACGAGAAAAGCCACACGGTAGAAGGGGATAAGGTAAATTCTGCCATAGACGGACTCATTGAAAAAGTGGGAATGTTTGCTATGGAAAAACAGGCTATCAGTGTGGAGCAGGTCAAGGAGAATTTCAGCATCAATGGGGAGCAGGCAGAAAATGTAATAAAACAGCTTGAGACAATCGGGGTGCTTGGCGGCAGGAGTGAGGATGGTACACACAAGGTAATGATGGATAAGGAGGCTTTCACTAACCGGATCAGAGGGTATCAGAGCCTTGCGGACAGAATGAGGGCAATATCTGCCTCAAAAAATACGAACCTGTCAGATGTTACGATCAGTAAGAAACTTATTGCAGAAGAAAACGACCATGCAGTAAAGACCAGAGTTCCGGGAACATGGGGAAAAGATGTCAGATATGTGTGGCTGCATAAGGAGAACGTTATGGATATCCATAATGGAAAGACAATGCTCACATTCCTTGATACCAGCAAGGATTACAAACTCTATGATGAGCAGAACCGTGTGGTAACTACGAAAAAGGGAGACGAACTTTATACGCATTATGATAAGGTAGAATCATCTGTCAGGGAGCGATATGAAAAGGTTCAGAAAGAACAGAAAAAGACCACAAAGAAGAAAACGGTTACTACCAGAAAAGAGAGGTAGGAGCCTATGCAGACAACGAAGAAAAAACCGTCACTGATATTTATTTTAGTGGGTGCAGTGTTATCCGGGTATCTTGGTTATCTGATAAATGGTGCATGGACAGAAGGGATTGCCTTTAATGACTTTATGAACAGGTTCAATGAAGTGTGTGCAGTTCCTTTTGCCAATTATTACAATTCAAATACAGTAAACGCAGTAGCCATTGCATTATGTATCTATGCAATGGCTATTATTATGTATTACACCAGCCAGAGAAACTATATGCCCGGCAAAGAATATGGTACAGCAAGATTTGAAAATCCGAAGCAGGTCAATAAGATACTGGCGGATAAAGATGAGAATTTCAACCGGATACTCAGTCAGAATGTGAAGATGTCGCTGGATTTCCGAAGGCTGAAGCTCAACGGAAATATACTTATCTGCGGCGGTTCCGGAGCAGGAAAGACATTTTATGAAGTAAAACCGAATCTTATGCAGATGCCGCATAACTGTTCTTTTATCTGTACCGATCCAAAGGGAGAGATATTAAGAAGCTGTGGGCAGATGTTAAAGGATAACGGGTACAATGTAAAAGTTATCAATCTTTTGGAGATGGATAAATCAGACTGTTACAATCCATTTTCCTATATCAGAGAGGAAACTGATGTGGTGAAGCTGATTACCAATCTTATCAGTAATACCACACCAAAAGGCTCAACACCGAGTGATCCGTTCTGGGAGAAAGCGGAAGGCTTGTTTTTACAGGCAATTTTCTATTATGTGTGGCTGGAGGTGCAGCCTGCAAAGCGAAACTTTGAGACAGTTTTGAAGCTGCTTGGAGAAGCAGAGGTCAAGGAACCGGGAAAGGCTTCAAAGCTGGATGTCCGTATGAAGTTTTTAGAGGAGAGTTCGCCGCTTGGAGCAAACCATCCGGCAGTCAAACAGTATAACAAATGTATGAGGGGTGCCGGAGATACTGTCCGTTCCATTATCATCAGTGCAAACTCAAGACTTGCATTTCTTGAAAATAAGCAGGTTTTACGCCTGCTCTCCAAAGATGAACTGAACCTGTCTGATATCGGCATTGGAGTCAATGGAGATGGGGAGACAAAGACAGCACTGTTCTGTGTAATCCCGGATAGTGATAAATCCTATAACTTTATTATCGGTATGCTGTACACACAGATATTTCAGGAATTGTACTATCAGGCAGACTTTAACTGCGGTGGCAGACTGCCAATTCACGTCACCTTTATGTTAGACGAATTTGCGAATGTCGCATTGCCTGATGACTTCTGTTCGTTGTTATCGACAATGCGAAGCCGGGAGATTTCAAGTATTATCATCATTCAGAATTTCGCCCAGCTAAAGGCACTTTTCAAAGATACTTGGGAAACAATCCCCGGCAACTGCGATACCTTCATATATCTTGGAGGCAATGAGCAGAGTACACACAAGTATGTCTCGGAGCTTTTGGGTAAAGGCACGATTGATAAAAAATCAAGCGGAGAGACAAAGGGCAGACAGGGAAGCTCATCAAGGAATTATGATGTTTTAGGCAGGGAACTGTTTACACCCGATGAGGTCAGAAAGCTGGATAATAAGAAATGTATTATTTTTATCCGTGGTTTTGATCCGATAATGGACAATAAGTATATTCCATTCCGACACCCGATGTTTAATCAGACAGCGGACGGAAAGGGAAAAGCCTATGTCCATAAGACACAGGGAGCTGATCGTATCATTGGACCGCCATTTGAGATTTTGTCGGAAAAAGCCATTAAGCATTATGAAAAAATGAAGGATAAGGGCGAAAATGTGTATATTGATACACTGACCTATGAGCAGTTTATGCTGCTTGGGGATAAGGAATTAAGCAGGAGATTTTCAATGCAGGATGAGGCAGAGCAGAAGGCGAAAATCGACAGGGAGCAGGCAAATGAGTTTGAATATGCCGATGAGTCGCAGAAAGCGGAGAACTCCGACAGTACCAATGGAGGAGAGAAGCCTGTAAGAAATCCTGAAAGGGAGAAGACGAAGTGGGAGGATACAATCACAAACCGAATGATGCACTGGTCATATACAGCGGAGCAGAAGGAGGAAGTGAAGAAAGCACTTGCGGCAGGTGTTCCAAAAGCAACGATACTTACTTATTTTTATCCGGAAGTGACGGTGGAGAAGATGAGTTCGTACCGGAAGGAGCAGTAAAGGTGTCGCATAGGCACAGGAGCTGTGGTATAATGTGCCTATGCGAAATTAAAGAGTTTCGTAAATCGGTATTTGAGAGGGGATGGAATATGAATTATGAATAAGGAATGGTCTGAACTTAATAAAACAATGCAGGCTCAAATAAAAAAGAAAGATACTTATAAGATGGGCATTGATACTTTATTTAATTTGCGAAGACAGTTAATGCAAACTTTGGTATCTTTCAAAGAAGATTTATGCAGAGAAGATTTTAATGCAATCCCCTTTATAAACGCTGATGGTTACCATAGCAAGACGATTGCCTATTCAATTTGGCATATTTTTCGTATTGAAGATATTGTTGCGCATACAGTGATAACTGAAGATGAACAGGTATTTTTTACTGGCAATTATCAAGTGCGTATCAATTCACCAATCATCACAACCGGAAATGAACTCGTTAAACAGCAGATTGCCGATTTTTCAAAGCAGCTTAATCTGGAAGAGCTATATTCGTATATTTTTGAAGTACGAGAAAGCACCGAGAAAATACTTGAACGGTTTTCTTATGATGAGTTGAAATGGAAAATTCCAGACGAAAGAAAAGGCTATTTAAAATCGCTGAATGTAGTAAACTGTGATGAAAAAGCAATTTGGCTGATTGATTATTGGTGTAGTAAAGATATTCGTGGACTAATTCAAATGCCGTTTTCAAGACATTGGATTATGCACACAGAAGCCTGTCTGCGCATAAAGAACAAGATGCATTCATAAATAAAAATTCAAGTTTGCCGAAATATATTTCTAACTTTCCCCATTTTACAGGTTTTCCAGCCTATTCATTAGTGAAATGATATGTATTTTCCCTTATTTTTGCCCTTATGAGATAATCACAAGGGAAATAAGGGAAAGTTTTATTTAGTCGTTTCCTGCCACTTTATCAAGTAACCTTGCGGATTCCCGTTTGGCTTTTCTTGTGGAGTGAGCGTAGACATTCATTGTGGTACTGACATCTGAGTGTCCTAACAGTTCCTGCACATCCTTTGGTGCTGCTCCATTTGCCAGAAGGTTGCTTGTGTAGGTGTGCCATTACGGTATAATAACGACAAACGGAAAAAGCCTTGATTTTCAAGGGGTTTCAGCGTTTGTCGCCGTCTATTCAATTCCTTTTCCCAAGTTGAAATATGGCGAGAAAATTGACGAAAAAAGGAGGCTGTTACATTAACGACAAAACCGAATAGTGCCAGCGGTCCGGCATTTTGCCTGGCCGCTGATTGCCGTGGGCGTTTCATCTTTTTAGGTGGACGCCCTTTTTTCATGCAGATTTTTAGAAGAAAGGAGCCACACATGGAACTGAACGAAATGGAAAAAAAGATGCTCTTTCAGGCCGAAGGAGACTGTCAGGCAAAGGTTCTGAATGAGCTTTACATGACCGTGCGATATTCAAACAATTCCGAGCTGCGGGAGGCGGCGGAAAGCCTTATGGCAAAGGTGCGTGTTCTGTCGGACCGTGAGTGCATGGATTTGGTGCGGGACATTCAGAAGAATTACCGGCTGCCCCACCCGCCCCGGACTATCGGGGAAAGGATCGCCGAGGCCAGGCAGCAGTCCGGCGCGGAGAAATTAAAGGGGCATGACATCATGGGGCTGGAACGCTTTGACCCGGAGGTTAAGCACATGATCGTCTTTGATGTGCTGTCCTATGATTCCCCTGTTGGGGATAAGGGCGATAAAATGCGCCTGTTTCTTACGGAGGCCGGCTATCAGAAATTCTTAGAGAGCCAGGAACGGGGCGAAGTCAAACTGAAAAATCATGCGAAGGTCTCAGGCGGCCATCTCCATTATGACCGCAGGGACCGCGCTTTGTAACGGAATAACCGAAGAAAGGAGGCTGTGAAATGGCTGTATTCCGTGTAGAGAAAACGAAGGACTTTACGGTTATGAGCAATCACCACCTGCGCAATACGGAACTGTCCTTAAAGGCGAAGGGGCTTCTTTCCCTTATGCTGTCGCTGCCGGAAGATTGGGATTATACCACAAAGGGGCTGGCCCACATTTGCAGGGATGGCGTGGATTCCATTACCACCGCCCTGAAGGAGCTGGAACGGCACGGGTATCTCACCAGGCAGCGCCTCCGCAATGAGAACGGACAGCTCGGCGATATTGAGTACACGATCCACGAAAAGCCTGTAACCGGCGTAAAACAAGGTGTTTCACCTAAACGGGAAAATCCAAGACAGGTAAATCCAAGACAGGCAAAACCTGAACAGGCGGAACCTGAACAGGAAAATCCCGCACAATTAAATACTAATCCACAAAAAACTAAAAAATCAAAAACGGATATATCAAGGACACATCAATCAATCTATCCGGAAGAGCCGGAAACGGCAGGCTGTCAGGATGGGATTGATAGGATGGATATGGCAGAGGCATACCGTGGAATTATCAAAGAGAATATTGAGTATGACTTTCTGGTTCCCCGCTATGGGCAGGAACGCATGGACGAGACTGTGGAGCTTATGCTGGAAACGGTGCTGTCAAGACGGCCCTATATCCGCATTGCCGGAGACGACTTCCCACGGGAGGTTGTCAGGAGCCGGTTCTTAAAGATCAATTCCGACCACCTGGAGTATGTTTTTGACTGTATCGACAAGAACGTTACGAAGGTCAACAACATCAAGGCTTATCTGCTGGCAGCGCTGTATAACGCGCCGGCAACAATGGATAGCTATTACCGTGCGGAGGTCAACCATGACCTGTACGGCTGTTAGGCGCTTTCAGGCGTCTTTTTTCATATCATCACAGGAAGGAGGCGAAGCACGATGAAACGAAAATCTGTGCCGACACCATGCCCGGTGTAACCAAAGAGCAGATTCAGGCGGCACGGGAGGCGGACCTGTTCGCCTGGCTGCAATCCCATGAGCCCGGCGTGCTCAAACGGGACGGCCCCAATTACCGGCACAAGGAGCATGACAGCCTGGTCTATGTGACCGGGAAACGGTACTGGTACTGGAACAGCCGGGGCCGCAGTATTAACGCCCTGGATTACCTGATCCAGATTCGGGGCTATGGTCTGGTGGATGCGGTTCAAGCACTGGCAGGCGGAGAAATACGGCAGACGCCGGCTTACCAAAGCGCGGCGGCAAAGCAGGCACAGAGAGAGCCGGAAAAGAAACCGTTTACGCTGCCCTGGGCCAGACGGTGTGCTACCGCCGCTGTTTCGTATTTGCAGCGGCGCGGGATCAGTTCGGATGTGATCAGCCGGTGCTTTCGGAACGGGCTTTTCTATGAGGCCCGGTATCATGGCGAACCGGTCTGCGTGTTTGTCGGAAAAGACAACGCGGGGAAAGCGAAGTTTGCCTGTATGCGCGGTATCACCGGCAATCTCAAAAAGGATGTTTATGGCAGTGACAAGGAATTTAGCTTCTGCTACCCACCGCAGAATCCGGGCAGCCGCCATGTGGCCGTTTTTGAGGCTCCCATTGACGCACTTTCCCATGCCACGCTGCAAGAGCTCGAAGGCTGGAAATGGAATGGCTACCGCTTATCCCTGGGAGGCACCTCCCATGTGGCGCTGACCGCGTTTCTGGAACGCCACCCGGAAATAAAGCGGGTCACGCTTTACATGGACAATGATCTTGGCGGCCTTACCAATGCCCGGAAAATCAAAGCCATGCTCCATGAGGATCAGCGGTTTAAGCATATCCGGGTGAGCGTCAACCCGCCCCGCGTCGGAAAGGACTATAACGAAAAGCTGCAACATATCAGGGAACAAATTAAAGGCCGTCAACTACAATGCCGCCAGAAACAGGCGGCTATTTCAATTTAACAGGAGGATTTTAACATGACGAAGACAGAAAATACCGCTTTGCAAATGATCGCCGAAGCCGCCCGGTGCCCGGAATATGGCCCCGATATGGTTAAGGCTTTGATGGAAAAATTGGATATGAACGAAAAGGGCTTTGCGCTTCTGATGAACGTTACGCCCTCCACTGTCCGGCTCTGGACCAGCGGCGCCGTTCAGCCCAGCGGCACGGCCAAGCGCCTGATGCAAATTTATGAAACCGGGCCGGAAATCGTGAGCAAGATTGCCGGCGGACAGCACCCGGAGGATGGAAATGCTTATAAATGATTGCGTTAAGTTTTCGCACAGACTGGAGGTGATAATGTTTGGCAGAAAATTTACAGCATGAGGATTTTGGGGAAAAGATCGGAGGTGCGAAAAAAGACCTCTGGAAAGACCGCGGCCTGTATGTAGACGACCTGGGCGCCATGAATGAGCGGGAGGCGGAGAAATTCGTCAAGAAGGATAATGTCTGGAAGAAACCGGACTATCAGGCCATGCTTGACGATGGCGTTCCCCTCGGCGTTGTCTATTTCATCAAAAAGGCACGGGACAGCCTGGGGGCTTCTCCCCAATACCGGTACAGTGACAAAACCCCGGAGCTCAGGCGTGCCAGGCAGGAGGAATATATTGAGACCGTCCGGCAGCTACAGGCCGTGATCGAGGATGTGCGCACACTGGATGACGCTATGCAAGCCTATGACCGCTTTCTGATACAAAATGGATATGTGGAGCAGGTGCAGGGCTGGGCCAGCGGAACCCATTACCGCGCTACGAAGAAATCCCTGGATAACCCGGTCATTACCAATAAGCTGGTGCAGGCCTTACATATCCGCTCCGCTTCTCACTTTGACCGGGATTTCACGCAAAAGGCGCAGCAGGAACAGTTTGGCGTTTCCAAAGACCAGAAGATGCCAAAGGGCTATGCGATCCACTTCAATGACGGGAAAAACACCTATTCCAGAAATAACGACTGGAAACCCGGCACCTATTATGTGACGAAAGGCTATTCCATTTTGCAGACAAATTTGGAATCCCGTGAGGCAGCCCTGAAATGGGTACAGGATTTTGCCCGGCAGCGGAGCAAAGGCGGAAAGGTCCGGTTTACCCCTCCGCAGCTTGCGCATGTGAGACGGACCGGGCCGGACTACCGGAGCGGTCAGGAGATCACCGGACAGCATTATCTTGACACTTTCGGCTTCCGGGGCGGCGAATTTGGAAACTGGATGAACCAGAATGACCGGCAGGCGTCCCTGAACATGGGATTTGAAGCACTGAAAGACCTGGCGGCTGCCTTACAGATCAGCGATCAGGATATTGCCTTTGGCGGCACGCTTGCTATCGCTTTCGGTGCCAGGGGCAGCGGCAACGCCGCGGCCCATTATGAACCGCTCCGCAAGGTCATCAACCTTACGAAGATGCACGGGGCCGGTTCCCTGGCGCATGAATGGTGGCACGGCTTTGACGACTATTTGGGGGCAAAGATGGGCGCGAAAGGGATGCTCTCAGAACAGCCCCGCCTTTACCCATTGTTCCAAAAGCTCATTGATACCATGAAGTACAAACCGGAGACGCCGGAGCAGGCGGCCAAACGCACCGAGGCACAGAACAGCCGGACAAAGAAAAACGCGGCAAGCTGGCTGGATTCGGCGGTGCTTGGCTCCTTGAAGCGGTACGGCAATGAAAGTACGCTGGAACAGTATGTGGCATTAAAAGACGCTTTCCTTTCCGGGGAGGTCGGTTCTGTGGATCAGATCAGCGCCTTAAAGAAATCCGTCAGCGGCCATGTGATTCCCAAAAGTGATCGTGAACGTTTGGAAATGTTCGAGCGGATGCTTCACAGGATGCAGGAACAGGAAACCCCGCAGATCGGGCGGACAGAGACCGACTACTACCGCAATTCCGTAAAAATGGGAAAAGAATGCGAGAAAGACGGCGGCTATTGGGACAGCAACACGGAAATGACGGCCAGGGCTTTTGCCTGTTATATCAAGGATAAGCTGCCCTATGCTTCTGATTATCTGGCCGGCCATGCGGATTGCGCGGTAGCCCTTGTCATGGATAAATCCGGGGAAACAGAGGTTTTGAAAGCCTATCCCCAGGGTGAGGAACGCAGGGCGATCAACGCGGTGTTTGACGAGATCGTGGCAGATTTGAAATTGCAGCACACCCTTACCCATGCGGAAACAACGCTGCCCCTTGCGGTGCAGGCTGTACCGTTGGCTGAAAATGAGCAGATTACCATATTTACGATGGAACGCCCTTCGGTGATCGGGCAACTTGCGGCGGCAAGATCGGCAGAAAAAAGTACCCCGGCGCAGGCGGCTCCTAAAAAGTCCCACGCGCCGGAGATTTAAGGAGGTGAAACATTGGAAGAAAACAAGGATTATCAGGTTTACCGGTTTGACTATCTAACGGAAGGCAGCCAGCTCAAATTGGAGCACAACGTATATTGTGAGGATGTGGATATATCTTCCCTGATTACGCAGGGTGCGGATGCACTGGAGGCATTGCGTCAGGACAGCATAGACGGCGAGCAGAAAGCCCTTGCAATCGTGCAGGCGGCGGCAAAACAATGGGAACAGCAGGCGGCAGTCACACAGAAATTGAACCGCTCGCTGGAATACCTGCGGACCCCGGAGGTTGCACATACGGGAAATGAATGGCGCAAAACCGGCAACTGGCGGGACGCCGAGGAAATCAGCAACCGTGTCTATAAGATGACATGCAGCGTTTGGGAAGATACCAAATATGACCGGGAAACGAAGCAAAGCGTCCCGGTTGCCTGGTATGTGACATGGGATGTGTATGTGAATTCCCCGAAGGAGGGATATGGGGAAAAGATCGCCGGGCAGAACCAGAAACGCTATACCGACAAAGCCGCCGCTATGAAATACCTGGATGGGCGCAAGAAAGCCTACTCCCACCTGTTTACAGAAATCTCTCCGCAGATTCCAAAAGAATATGAGCACCACTTTACCGTTCACGGTACCCTCCTTCCCGGTTATACCGTGGAGGGCCAGGAACCGGTCAAGGCAGAGCACACCGCCGCCGAGGTTTCGGAGGGCGATATTTCTTTGCCCGAAAAGGCGGAAAAGCCTTCCGTGCTGGGGAAACTGGCGGCGGCGAAGCTGGACGCAAAAGAATCCGGGCAGCCGGTCCGACAGGGAGAAAAATATCAGTCAGAAGAAAGGAGCAGCTTATGAATGAGTGGGAAAAGAACCGCCGCATGGCAGAATCTTACCGGCAGTCATACCCTCCCGGTACAAGGCTGGAACTGATTGGGATGGATGATCCGTTTGCACCGATTCCGGCAGGAATGAGGGGAACGGTTAACTATGTGGATGACCAGTCTCAGATTCATGTGAAATGGGACAATGGCAGCGGGCTTGCCCTTATCCCGGACACAGACAGTTTTCGCAGGCTGTCCGCAAAAGAGATTGAGGCGGAGAATGCGGCGAAGGGTTCTGTCGTAAGCAGGCTTACCGCTTCCAAAACGCAGCCAGGGAAAGAACGGGAAGAAGGCAGGCGGCAGGCAAAGCCGAATAAAAAGAAGGAGGATATGCAGTTATGAAAGTTTTAATGGTGGAGCCTGGGAAAGTCCCCTATGCGGCAGAAATTGGCGAAGGTCTGGAGCCATTGCAGGCCGCTGTCGGCGGGGACATTCAGGCTGTTTACCCTTACGATGACCCGGTTGCCTTGATCTGTAACGAGGAAGGCAAATACATGGGGCTTCCCCTGAACCGTGCTCTCCATGATGACGAGGGCAATATCTATGACATTGTTGCAGGGAATTTCTTTCTCTGCGGGCTTGGCGAGGAAGATTTTACAGACCTTCCAGCAGACCTTATGGAGAAATACCGGCAGCAGTTTGAGCACCCGGAGCAGTTTGTCCGCATTGCCGGGAAAATCCTGGCAGTCAAGCAGCCGGTCCCTTCCCCTGAAGAACAGGAGGCACAGCGGGCGCAGATGGCCGCACAGGAGGCACAGCGGGAAGAAATGCGGCTGGACGAGTCCACGGACCTGGCCTTTGACCTGGATGTGTTCCTGCGGCAGTACAGTGACGCTTATGCGGATATGCACCCCGTTTTCCATGAGGAAAAAGAACGCATGGCGGACGAACTCCTTTCCGGGCAGACCGGAAAGATACGCATGAGGATGGCAACTGTCATTCAGGAGGAACACCTGAACGGCGAGGCCGGGCCGCTGCTGGATCGCATTGCCGCCTATGAAAAAGAATACGGGATCAGCGCCTACTCCATTTACCAGCTTGACTTATCGGACAGCACCGATGACCTGCGCTTTATGTCCCTTGATTGGCTGGAAAAGAAAGGGCTCCCGGTAGACAGGGACAATTACCAGATGGTCTATGCGGCGGAGCTTTCGCCCGGCGAAACACTGGAAGATATTTATACCCGCTTTAACATCGACCACCCGGAGGATTTTAAGGGGCATTCCCTTTCTGTCTCTGATGTAGTAGTGCTCCACGAAAAAGGCAGCGACACCGCCTACTATGTGGACAGCATTGGGTTTAAGGAAGTGCCGGATTTTTTGGGCGGCGCCCGGCAGCCGGAGGCAAAGCGGGATGTGTCGCTGCGGGAGCTGCTTGACGACGCTAAGAAACAGGCGGCAAAGGCAGAACCTAAGACGCCGGAGAAAAAGAAAGAACCGGAAAGGAGCTGATGGCTTATGCTGATGGCAGAACAGGAACCCTATGCCTTAATGGTGCAGCCGGACGATATGCTGATCAGCCCTCGTGAAGTTAATGACAACTTCGGGACAATGGTATGCTTCCACCCCCGCTATGCCCTGGGCGACCACCACAACTATATTGACAAGGACGATTTTCTGCGGGAAATGTACTTAAACACCGTTGGCAACAATGAGCGCGGCACGGAACGCTATGAGCGCATGGTAAATATGGTCTGGAGCCGGAAAATGACTGGCGACCACCCCGACCCCCGTGCCGTGGATGATGCCATGCTCCGGGTGATCTCTGAAAAATACGTTGTGATGCCCCTGTACCTTCTGGACCACAGCGGCCTTGCCATGCAGACAGAGAGTTTCCACGATCCCTGGGACAGCGGGCAGGTAGGTTGGGTGTATGTTTCCAAAGAGGATGTGCTGAAAGAGTTCGGCGGGGAGAAAATGACCGGCGCCCTCCGAAAAAAAGCCGAGGATTTGCTTAGGGGCGAGGTTGCTGAGTATGACGCCTATCTCCGGGGTGAGTGTTATGGCTTTGAGCTGTATAAAAACGGCGAGCTGTCGGATAGCTGCTGGGGATTCATCGGAAGTCTGGAAGATGCCTGTAAAGCAATGGCGGATTATCTGCCAGACGAGTGCAAAGGCATGACGGAGCACCTTTCGGAAGTGAAAGAACCGGCTTCCATGATTAAGACGCTCCTTCGGCACGCCCGGATTCAGATCGAACAGGCGGAAAAAGCCCACGAACACGCCCCGCGCCAGCAGGTACTAAGTGAGGCACGGTAATGAACAGACTATATTTTTTCAGGAAGGAGGATGTAGGTGCAGGAAGATATTGAACAAAGAACCATGTCGGTCACGGTCCAGGCGGCAAAGCTGTCCGGGCGGGTGCTGAAAGCGGCCATTGCCGCCGCGCTTCAAAAGATGGAGCATAGCCGCAATACCCCGAAAGTTGGCCGCAACAGCATGAAGCGGCTGACCGCCAGGGACCCCGGCGCCAGTACCATTGAAGTGACCGGACGGATTCGCTCTTTTGAACGGATCGCCAAAAAGCATGAGGTCCGCTATCACATTGAAAAAGACCCCGGCACGGATCCGCCCAAATGGACGGTGTATTTCAAGGCAAACCAGGCGGACGCCCTGACCGCGGCATTTAAGGAATATACAAGAAAAGACCTTGCCCGTAGCACCAGGCCGTCGCTGCTTTCCCAGCTTGCCAAATTCAAAGAGCTGGCACAGGCGCTTGGCCGTGACAAGGTAAAGAATAAGGAGCATGGAGGGCCGGAGCGTTGAAGATAGATACGGTCACCCTGAAAAAGCAGGTGATCCTCCACCTGCCTTACCTTCTGTTCCTTTTGGTATTCGCAAAGCTGGGCCAGACGGTACGGCTGGCTCCCGGAGCGGATGCTTCGCAAAAACTGCTGGGGCTAAGTGAAGGCTTCACTTTGGCCTTTCAGAGCATGTGGCCCGGTGCGGCGCTGGATTGGCTGGTGGGGCTCTGCGGTGCGGTCATTATGAGGCTGGCGGTGTATCTCAAAGGAAAGGACGCAAAAAAGTACCGTAAAAATGTGGAATACGGTTCTGCCCGCTGGGGCAGCAAAACGGATATTGCACCGTTTATGGACCAAAAACCGGAAAACAACATCATTCTGACGCAGAGCGAGGGGCTTATGATGTCCGGCAGGCCGAAGAACCCGGCCAACGCCCGGAATAAAAATGTGCTGGTGGTCGGCGGTTCCGGCTCCGGCAAAACGAGGTTTTTTATCAAGCCCAATCTCATGCAGATGCACAGCTCCTATGTCGTTACCGATCCGAAGGGCACGGTCTTGATTGAGGTTGGAAAGCTGTTAAGCCGGGGCACACCGAAGCTGGATAAGGACGGAAAGCCGGTCCGTGGCAAGAATGGTAAGATCGTGTATGAGCCGTATAAAATCAAGGTATTCAACACCATCAATTTCTCAAAGAGTATGCACTATAACCCTTTTGCGTATATCCACAATGAGAAGGACATTCTCAAACTGGTAACGGTGCTGATCGCCAACACGAAAGGCGCGCGCCCAGATAGGGCGTAGTAAGAAGTAGAATCAGGCACTACCCACTCAGATAACAGTGGAAACGACCCGCCTAACCGATAGGCGAAAGCTGATGCGGGACCATAGCATGGCGGGAAAGCGATAAGTTGCTCTATACACAAGAGCACGACTGAATTGCTACGTTAAGCGGATATGAGGATAGAACTACTGAATGTTGAATGCGAGTTTCAAGTCCCCGTTGTGTTCGGGCGGAGGAATGTGTATGTAACCACCGTAGATACGGCGGCATCAACCTCTGACATGAATAACATTGCGTTTCGCCTTTGCGCGATGGGTTATCAATCCATTCATGTGACAAACCAGAGAACTGGAAATAACGAAACGAAAGCGTATCCGACAATCCGCACTTGCCTACTTATTACGCTAACTGGGGATTGCCTAAGTCGGAATGCTCAAACGAGCTATGCGAAATGCCCCTGCGGGTGATAAATTCCAAGCCCTCAAAAGGCAAGGAAGATGACGCTGAATATCCGATATGGCAACGGAGTTCTCATAGTAGTTTTGTGGGAAGTAACGACTCTCACGGAATACGCCATGTATTTCAGACGAAGGAGAACAGTTATTGCATTCCAGAATTGAAATTTGATTAGGGAGGAAAGCCTCAAATGCAACCAACAATCGAGATTTTGGATAGAATCAGAAAAAATTCAAGGGACAACAAAGAGGAAATCTTCACAAGGCTCTACCGCTATCTATTAAGACCCGATCTGTATTATCTTGCGTACAAAAACCTCTACGCCAACAAGGGTGCGGGAACAAAAGGCGTGAATGACGATACGGCTGACGGATTCAGCAAGGAAAAAGTTGATCGGATCATCCAATCTCTGGCTGACGGAACCTATACGCCGAATCCCGTTCGCCGCAAATATATCCAGAAAAAGCAGAACAGCACAAAAAAACGTCCTCTTGGAATTCCTGCCTTTACGGACAAGCTGGTGCAGGAAGTATTGAGAATGATATTGGAATCGGTCTACGAACCAATCTTCTCAAACAATTCTCACGGCTTTCGTCCCAACAGGAGCTGCCACACTGCGCTGAAATCTTTGAAAAGAGAATTTTCAGGTGTGTCGTGGTTTATTGAGGGCGATATTAAAGGCTGTTTCGATAACATTGACCACCAAGTTTTAGCAAACGTCATAAACGCCAAGATTAAAGATGCTCGGTTGATTCAGCTCATCTGGAAATTCCTAAAAGCCGGTTATATGGAGGACTGGCAATACCATGCTACCTACTCCGGCTGCCCGCAGGGCGGCATCGTTTCGCCCATACTCGCAAATATCTACCTGAATGAGCTGGACAAGTTCGTAGAAAAAACCGCCAAAGAGTTCTATAAAAGCAGGGACAGGCACCATACCCCGGAATACGATAAGGTCACATGGCAGATAAAAAAGGCTCAGAAACAGCTGAAAACTGCAACGGGTCAGGAAAAAACAGCTTTGTTGCAGAAAATCGCTCAATTAAAAGCAGTCATGCATAAAACGCCCTGTATGTCCAAAACGGACAAAGTCATCAAATACATCCGTTATGCTGACGACTTCATTCTTGGCGTGAAGGGCGATAAAGCGGACTGTGAGCGTATCAAGAGACAGCTGTCCGACTTCATCAGCCAAACCCTGAAAATGGAGCTTTCAGAGCAAAAGACACTCATTACGCACAGTAACCAGTATGCAAGATTTTTGGGTTATGACATCCGTGTGAGGAGAGACCAGAAGCTAAAGCCGCACGGAAACCACGTTTCCCGCACGCTCAACGGGTCTGTTGAGCTGTGCATTCCGTTTGCGGACAAAATTATGCCTTTCCTGTTTGGGAAGTCGGTCATTCGGCAACTACGCGACGGGACAATAGAGCCTACCGCAAGAAAATATATCTTTCGGTGTACGGACTTGGAGATTGTATCAACGTACAACTCTGAGCTGCGCGGTATTTGCAACTATTACAGCATAGCCAGCAATTTCAACAAGCTTCAATATTTTGAATATTTGATGGAATACAGCTGCCTGAAAACTCTCGCTGGAAAGCATGAGAGCACCAGCAGAAAAATGATGCGCAAATACCGTGATGGAAACGGCAGCTGGGGTGTGCCCTACCAAACAAAAGCAGGCATAAAGCGCCGCAGCTTCGCAAGGTTTATGGATTGCAAAAATACAGACCTCTGGACAGATAAAATCATAGACTTTGCAATCGCACACATCGGTTCCAGAACGTCATTTGACGATAGGCTGTCCGCCCGCGTGTGTGAGCTGTGCGGAAAGATCAATGTGCCGCTGGAAATACACCATGTAAATAAGGTGAAGAACCTCAAAGGAAAACAACTGTGGGAGCTTGCGATGATAGCGAAAAAGCGAAAAACACTTGCGGTGTGCAAGGACTGTCATCACAAGATTCACCACCCTTGAACGACACTGATTTGAAGCAATAATGGCGAGCCGGATACATCGAGAGGTGTACGTCCGGTTCTGGGAGGGGTTTGGGCAAACCTACGGCAGTAATGCCGCAAGGCGGCTCATTCCTACTCTACGAAGGGAAATCGGGAGACGATTTCTGGGTCAGTGCGACTCGTTCGCAGGCGGTAAAAAGTCTGCGCACGGGCAACGGTTTTCCGTTGTTCGGAGAACTGGTAGTTTGATAGGTGGAATGACGGGGTAACGCCCTGAAACGCCTACCCTTGATGGGCGTGCATTAGCTGTAATGGCTTTTGTACGAAGCCCCATGACAAAGGCTGAGAGTAACCGTAACCACTGCCAAAAGTGGTCGAAAGCGGTCTGGCGGCAGACTGTGTTACCTATAGGCCGAGGGTCTATAAGATACCTATGGTTAGAATGTTCGCTTTGGCGGGCGGACTGACGAACCTGCGAATGTACAGGTCTAAAAGAAGACCACGCAGAAATGCGTGGGTGCGTTAAAGCGCAGTCGGTGTGGTTCAGTAGAAATTTGCCCTACGAACGACCATGCTGTGTTACAGGCACAGGCAAGCCGACAGGTCTATAGCAGGAACCTAAGGGTATGTATGTACAGATAGAACTATCGGAACGAGGAAAGGCAGCAGATTCCGCAAGGAATAATCTGACGAAGAACAATAAGCAGACGAACTGCTGCTGAAAAGTAGTGGTCGAACCTATGATGTGCTTGCGTTATGTGAGCTACGGAGGAATGGCCACAAGTCGGTTGAGATAAGCAGGCATTATTCAATCCAACATAAGGATTCGAGTAAGACCAAAAGGGTCACTTTCGTAAAAGGAGGTGATGCCTTATGCCAAAGAAAAGCAAAAATCTATGTGTAGACGATTTACGGCACGCCGAGTATTACGGTATGCAGCCAGTTTTTGACGAACTCTATCGCCGAAGTCTGGACGGAGACAACTTTACCGACCTTATGGATATAATCCTAAGCCGGGATAACATTCTTCTGGCATATCGGAACATCAAAGCAAACGGAGGAAGCTACACAGCAGGAACAGACAACAGAAACATCAGTGACATCGGGTGTTTACCGCCCGAAACAGTTGTGGAGAAAGTGAGGTTTATTGTCACAGGAAGTCATCACGGATACCGACCAAAACCGGTCAGGCGTAAAGACATTCCGAAGCCAAACGGCAAGACCCGCCCGTTGGGTATTCCTTGTATCTGGGACAGGCTGGTACAGCAATGTATCAAGCAGGTCATGGAGCCTATCTGCGAAGCGAAATTCAGCGACAATAGCTACGGCTTTCGCCCGAACCGCTCCGTAGAACATGCCATGCAGAGAACCTATACCATGCTCCAGCGAATGAATCTGCATTATGTGATTGAGTTTGATATAAAGGGCTTTTTCGATAATGTAAATCACAGTAAGCTGGTGCGGCAGATATGGGCTTTGGGAATACACGACAAACAGTTGATTTTTATTATCAAGCGGATTCTGAAAGCACC
>OMGW01000019.1_pt1 | contig 69872 bp, 58 predicted proteins | sample 1646131 | NCBI WGS metagenome assembly OMGW01 (sample SAMN05578588, study PRJEB25193) | human gut metagenome | biome: Human Microbiome; feature: human-associated habitat; material: feces | host: Homo sapiens | place: USA:Birmingham
TAGACTTTGGCTATAGCGATTTATATTACTCACCAAGTTGTGGTTGGTGGAAAGTGATAAACGGAACGGTAGACTTTGGCTATAGCGATTTATATTGCTCACCAAGTTGTGGTTGGTGGAAAGTGATAAACGGAACGGTAGATTTCGGTTATACCGGATGGTATTGTTCCCCTGCATGTGGCTGGTGGCAGATTCAGGGAGGAGCGGTAGTTTTTATTTAGAAAAGTACTGAGATATTGCCAATGAAGGGGTATAGTAAAAAGGTTTTGCGGATAGAATAGGCGACTGAGAATGAACGAGTGCATCTTATAAAAGAGAGTGCACTCGTTTTTTTGAGTCCGCTTTGCAGATAATATATTAAATATGAGATGTAGACGGTTCTATTGAGCAACGGAAAAACTGGAAAACAAATATGATACACTTGACTAAAAAGTGTATCATGCTATAATGAACATAGAAATATAGGAAGGAGGCAATGCATGATTCCAATGGGCAAGATAATTGTTCAGAGGCTTCATGAAATAGTCACCAATGGGGAACTAGGTTACGATTATACATTAGATTTAAGACGAGATAAAAATAGACGGTTTCGTATGCAATATTGTATTAATGACGCTATGATGAAAGATATATTGATGGAGTTGACAGAGCAGCATTATGTGAAAAGCGAACAAAGTGCAAATCCTGAGCATCTGGATGATATTATACATGTTTTTAAAATTGCTAAAGATTTAGTACCTAGGATTGACGAAGAAGTGAATTTTGTGCATGTTTGTATATATATAAAAGTAACATGGCCGAGTGGTGAAGAACCGATGTTTATAATTTCATTTCATGAAGATGAAGAGTGATTCTAAAATACAGGCACGTAAGAAAATAGAAATAACACAAAAAGAGAAAAAAGGAGAAAAAAATGAATGCGAGTAGTAAGAAGCTTTTATGTAGTAAATGTCGTAAAAGAGTCTCATATCACGTTCATAAGCGACCAAATCAATATGTGATAAAAGGCTCTGAAGTTAATTATGAGGAATATTATGCCACATGTGACGAGTGTACAGAGGAAATATTTGTTCCTGGTTTAGAGGATGCAAATGTTGAGAGAATTGATCAGGCGTATCGTGAAAAGAATCATTTGATCACAAAGAAAAATATTGAAGAGATAATGTCAAGATATAATATTGATAAAAGACCTCTTTCCAAATTGCTTGGACTTGGGGAGTTGACTATAACAAGATATCTTGATGGACAATTACCATCCCCAAAATACTCGGATATGTTGTACGAAATCTTGTACGATGAGCAGAAATTAGAAGAATATATTGGAAAAAATCAAAATCTTGTATCGGAAGTGACGTTAAAAAAAGTGCGTGAGGCGATACAAGCAATTAGGGATGAAAAGACATGTAGAAATACTGTTGAGAGAATAGCGCTTTATATTGTCAATGCCAGATCTGGTGTGACAAATCTAATGCTGCAGAAATTGTTATATTATATTAAAGGGCTAGGAAGCGTTATTGAAGGATGTACAATTATACCGGATGCTTGCGAGGCATGGAGATATGGACCTGTGTTTCCGACTGTTTATGAAAAATATAAAAGATTTGCTGATGGAGAGATTTCCTCAGTGCTTTCGCAAGCGGATTTGGAGGATTTACTTTCAGATAAGGAGAAAAATGCCACTAACTATGTGTTAGATACTTTGGGGATTTATAACGTGTGGTTTTTAAAAGATCTTACACACATTGAAATACCGTGGCGAGAGGCTCGCGGAGAACTTGACGAAAACGATAAAAGTAATAATGTGATAGATGATCAATGCATGAATGATTATTTTGAGAGTATGAATAAGAAATATCATTTAGAAAGACCAGATGGGGTTGAGCGTTATATAAAAGATATGAAGATGGAAATGTAAAAGAGAAAAAGTAGCAAATATAATGCAAAGGAGAAGAATTATATGGAATGTAGAAGCACAGAAAGAAGAGAGTGGATTGTCAACAATTATAATGTGATTCCAGTAGCCCATATTCAATTGCTGGCAGGTCAAACTAAACATAGTGATGCAGGTGCAATGATTGAAAACGATTATTATATTTTCCATGCAATTGATAAAGTAAGTGAAAGAAAAGAAATTATTCAATGTGGAATGGGAGCGGCAAGAGATTTCTTAAGATTAATAAAACACGAACCCCTGCCCTTATTCAATCCACTACATGGAGAAGCTGGAGTCGGTGGTCATGGTGGAGGAGTCGGTGGTCATGGTGGAAGAAGACCAGCAGAGGTGTGGAATCCGATAGCAAAGCAATTATTTAATGCTATTATGTGGATTATCATTATTATTGATGCAGAACCAAACACACCAATCTTTGCTATTAGGGAAAAGGTGTATAGGTTTAAGAATAAAGAACCATTCAGCAGTCAGGTAAAAGCGGTAAATACTATCATTAGAAAGAATTTGGGAGAGAAAACTCTTACAGAAGCCATAGATGAGCTTAGACATGATAATGACATTAGAGATGAAATGTGTAATTTCGACAGTCTGATCGACATTATCGATAATTATCGCGATAGAGAGGGAAATCATATTGTGATAGAGTCCAGATTTTAAATTTGACTTAATTTTGAGTTTTAATTTTCTTTTTTTAGATTATTGAAAAAACTAAAATAAAATGATAAAACATAAAAAAGAAAGGAGAAACTAAAATGACTGCAGAAGAATTACTTGAAAAATTAGAAAAACTTCAAAAATATAAATGTGAAACTTCAATGTTAGAGATCAAAAGTGCGGAAAATGGCTGTCCAAAACATTTGTATGATACGCTGTCAAGTTTTTCTAATCAGGACGATGGTGGAGTTATCATTTTTGGCATAGATGAAGCACAGAATTATAAAGAAGTAGGCGTATATGATGCCCAAGATATTCAAAAAAAGATAAATGAACATTGTTTACAGATGGAACCGGTTGTTAGACCGTTACTTACAGTGGTGGAAAAAAATAACAAATGTTTTGTCTCGGCAGAAATTCCTGGTATAGATATTACGGACAGACCAGTGTTTTATAAGGGAAAGGGTAGAGTGCGAGGTTCATTTATACGTGTGGGCGACAGTGATGAACCTATGACAGAATATGAAGTGTATAGTTATGAAGCCTATAGAAAAAAGTATCAAGATGATATTCGAATAGTTGACAGAGTATCATTCAACTCACTTAATCAGAATCTATTGAAGAAGTATGTTGAGTCTTTTAAGCAAGGTAAAGCGCAATTGGCAAAAATTCCTGAAGAAGAAATTTATGAATTGATGAGTATCAAAAGACAAGATGCGCTTACATTGAGTGCTGTAATGAATTTTTGCCTATATCCACAAGCCTATTTTCCACAGTTATGTATTGTGGCTACGGTTGTTCCTGGTCGAGAAATGGGAGCGATAGGAGAAGGTGGTGAGAGATTTCTGGATAATCAGAGGATAGAGGGGAATATTTCAGAAATGCTCGATGAATCCATACAATTCGTAAGCAGAAACATGCACACTAGGACTATTATTGATGCAATGACAGGGAGACGTGTAGACAGAACAGACTACCCGATTCTGGCAATAAGGGAAACGATACTCAATGCATTAGTGCATCGTGACTATAGTATTCATACAGAAGGTATGCCAATTCAGGTCATTATGTTTGAGGATAGATTAGAAGTTAGAAATCCCGGAGGAATATACGGAAGGATAAGGATTGATCAACTGGGAAAGACTCAGCCAGACACGAGAAATCCTGTGCTTGCATCAGAATTAGAGGTATTGAAAATAACGGAGAATAGATATTCCGGTATACCTACAATTCGAAGAACAATGAAAGAGTATGGATTGCCACAACCGGAATTTTTAGATGAAAGAGGAAACTTTGTTGTAAAGTTGTATAAATATAAAAGGGCAGAATCTATCATTGAGACTGAAAGTCAGGATGAATATGCATTAATACAATTCTGCAAACAACCGCGAACACGAAAGGAGATATGTCAGTATCTAGGAATGAGTTCTGTTACTTATGCGATTCAGACACGTGTAATGCCGTTAGTAGAAAAGGGAAAGATAAAGTTGACGATACCGGATAAACCTAAGAGTTCGAAACAGTTGTTTTATAGTGATGAAATAGAAAAATAGAGGACGGAGAATGAACGAGTGCATCTTATAAAAGAGAGTGCACTCGTTTGTATTTATTATCATCTCCCCAGATATTTAAAAAAGAGACTTTCATCCACATTCCCAGAAAAGTTTGGATAGTCCATGATTTCCGCTTTACTGACGGGAGCAGCCATAATGGTTTCGCCAGAATGATACATATCAACTGTATTTTTTGTTGTACGCCAGATTTCACAAAGTGGTGTTACAGCACCAAGTAAAAACAATACCAGACATCCAACATAGATCAAGCGATTGCATTCTGCTTTTGCTTTTTCCCAAGAGTCAAAAAACAATAGCATAAATACTAGTAAAGCAGGGATAGAGGCTCGCATGCAGAAGTCTTGATCGCTACCAATGTGAATCAGAGGACAGGCTGCAAGGACAATCAGGCATAACCAGTAGAGCGTATTCTGCTTTTGATATGGATAGATCACAAAAGCGTAAAGACCAACTTCAATAATCAGGAACAAAATATACAGGAAAAGATAGCCTTTGGTATAGTGTATCGGATTTCCACTATTGTTAGCCGAAATATTACCGATTTCATACAAAAAGCAGATGATGCCGATACAACCGCCACCAATGATATTTTCTAGCGTAAATAGTTGTGAACCTCTGCAGAAGTAGCAAATCCGTTGATATATATTCTTTGGGTTTGATTTAGTAGAAGAGGCTTGTCTTTCAAGAGGCTGTTTTTTCGAAAAAACGGTAGCCGATATGGAATTTGAATCTTGGGCATCACGTGCGTTCACATATATTTTGTAAAGTAAAAATGGTAGCATTCCTACAAACGGTAAGGTACAGGTTAGCAACCCACAACTCCATATCAATATAATGTAACGATTGGATTTTTGACGCATTATTAGGAGCGTAAGTACCCAAGCATAGATTGCCTGGTTAAAAACCCAAAATAACTGTGTTGTAAAACTAGAGAACTGAAAACCAGACCACCATTCTATATGCATAAAGTGTTCCAAGGAAGCAAAATCAACCTGTAACAGTAGGCAACCCACAATATCAAGACCGCTGAAAAGAATAAGCCCTAACAGTGGCTTTAGGGATATTTGGCTCAGGTGGTCACACATGAGGCACCAGACAAGAAAAATGCCAAGTGTCGTCCATAAAATTTGAAATAAATAGCCGGCATTAAACCCAAAGATCTTGCCGATTACTGCTGAGGGAAGCCAGAAACCGATATAATAGATCAGACCACGATCACCGGAAATAACAGGCCAATGTTCCATTACCAAAAGATTAAAAATTTCATTTCGCCACCAGTGATCTTTGTTTTGAAATACAAGGCCGCCAATACCAGAGAAATAAACCCATAACAGAATGATAGCAATTACAGGAAAGAGGTCTTGGAAGGAAAGTCGTCTGGTAAGTAGTTGCTCGCTTTGCTCGTTATTGATAATCCGGAGAAAAATAATAAGCAAGGCAATACATAAAGGGATGGCAAGCCAGAGCTTGAGCCATCCTAAAAAGAATATAATAATTGGAAGTAAAATATAACTAAAACTAAGAGTTTTAAAGAGTTTATTTGTCATATGAATCCTCCGTTTCCAAGAGTTCATTCATCGGCTTGCTGCGAAAAGCCCAGAACTTATTGATGATAAAGTTAAGCGGTACACTAACGAGCAGATTGATAATTGGCGCAATAAATTCTGAAATATGTAGCATTTGTACCCACAGGATGAGCAGCAAGGTGTTTAAAAATAGTCCGGTGAAGGAGTAAGAAATATATGTCTTAAGGAGAGCACGCCAGATAGAGCGTGTTTCTCCTTCATTTTGTTTAAAGACATATTTATTATTCCAATAAAAGGACCATGCAACACTGATAACAAATGCGAACACTTGTGATACAAGATAGGCCTTTGCGCCAAAGATGGTAAAACGTTGGAAAAGCAGTAATGATACAGCATAAATAACATAAGATATGAGTGTGTTGCTCAAACCAACGATACCAAATTTGATGAATTGCATGAGGGATGCCTGTTGCGTGGAACTTAGTTTGATATGAAAAATTCTACAAAAGAATTGTAATATGGTTTCAATTACTTTCCAAATAATTTTTATTAAAGTATTCATAAACTGATCCTTATTGATTATTGTAATGTGCTATTTACGCGCGAGGCATCTTCTATATCAGTGTAAGTAGTCTTGCGGTTCAAGTCATTCACATTATATTTGTAAATAAAGATATTATTATACTGTCCGACGAGAGAGTAATCTCCACGACGGACTAATACAGAAAATAAACGTTGAATGGAACGTTGCCCCAACTCTTCGCCATTTCTGAAAATATTTTCATGTGCCTCCATACAACCGGGGATATCACACCAAATGAGAATATCTGGAGGATTCTGAGCAAGAAGTTTGGCGTCTTCAATCGCATACTTATCCGCACAAGTATCGTAAAAAGGAACAGGGACAAAACCAGCTTCGTTTGTGTTATTCAAAAGCACATTGAAAATCTGTATGTATGGAAAAGAGTAAACAGTCGTATCAGATGTTGTATTTTCTTGAAGCACTTCGTATAATCTGTTGTACATCTCTGCATCGTAGGCAGATAAACGTAATCCTCGCATAGCCTTGATATTAGGTGTACAATTATGTTCATTATTCAAAACACTTGTTGTTGTTCCCCACCAACTATATGCGCATGTGATTTTTTGTGATGTGACACTAGCACAAATAAACATGCATAGAAAAACTAAAACCATGTGTGCGGTGTGTTTGTAATATTGCATATGACTGATTAACCAGCATAGCAGTATAGGGAGGCTAAAAACAATGGCACGTGCTGATAGGCGATCTGTACAAGTCATTGCTACTGTATACATATTTATAAGACCACAAACAAATAGGAGTGACCAAATTACATGCTGTATCGAATCATTCTGTTTGTATAAATAGAGTTCATAAATCATTAATAAAAGACTAATAATACATATTATCTCAGAAAAATCATTAATTAATATAAATGAGTTTGTCTCTGAATAAATTTTAGATGCAATACGGGTATTTTTTACCAGGTAATAGAATAAAAATAGTATGATTATAAAGTCTCCAACCATGATTATGTTTTGCATAGTGCATCCAGCTAATGGGAGATGATCCCAAGCAATAGCGAATACTAATAAAACTATAAATACGAATAATAACACATGTCCTTTGCGTGAGTTTAGCAGTGGGTAAAGTGATTGAAAGTCTGTCTCAAATGCAAAGAAAAATCCACTTATAATTACGAATAAAAAAACCAAATTATGCCAGTTATGCTTATGGATAATAAAATAAAAACATAACAGAGTAAGAATAGATAAATATATTGATTTGTAGGTTAGTGTAATTTTAAATAATGACGTAAGAATAGTCATTAATGATCCCTTGGATGAAGCGTTTAGAAATACTTGTTCAAAAAAGGGGATAAGTGCATGGTGATAGAATAAAAATAGGAAACATAGTATTATAGGAATCAAAAAACCTATGATTGTGTACAATATACTGATAAAGTAATTAGGATGTTTGTTGATAAAAAATAATATTGTTAAAAAAATAAAAATAAATGAAACAGAGGCAACAAAAACGGTTTGTTTTAGTAAAAAAGCAAGTCCTAGTAAGAAACCTAAGAGAAAAAGATGTTTCTTTTCTTTTTTTTCATTGGAGAAGTGGAAGTAATTAATATATGATACAAGCACGTTACAAATAAGAATAATAATTAAATCACAACTTTGGTTATAATCGCCTCCCAAATCGTAAACAGTAGCAGTACTTGTAATTATGCCAATAAAGGAGAGAAGACCCGCGTAAAACGGTTCGCAAGCATGGCATAAAACACGATACAACAAATAAAGAATAATAAAACGTTCAACTAATCGAAAGAGTCTATAAATGAGAAGATAGCCAAATGAAAATCGCCATAGAATAGAATCTATCAGAAGATTTAATGGTGGAAGATAATAATAGAAGTCCTTATATGGAAATTTTCCTTCAAACACTAGATTTGCATAGTTTAGTCCCCAGCCATCTGTTACTGGGTAAATTTTATTCCAATATATTGCGTGATAGGCAATAAATAACAAAGTTGCGAGAAAAAAAAACAAATAATAGGAGCGTTTTTCTATATGAAAATAATTTCTTATTTTAGTGATATTCATCGAAATTTATCCTTTCTTCTTCGACCACAAGTGGTCGATTCATAACACGTTGATTGATACTCATAATGTATTCTCCCAGAAAGCCCAAGAAGAATAATTGCACAGATCCCAAAAAGAACATGCCAATCGTGATCGGTGCGATACCTGCGGAAAAATTATTCCACCAGAGCAGTTTGGCAATCAGGTAAAAGACACCGATAATAAAACTGATGATGCCACAACCTACACCCAGAAAAGTCGCAAGGCGCAGACCAATTTTGGTATAGGAAGTGAAACTAAGCATGGCAGCATCGTAGAGTGACATAAAATTATTATGGGTCTTTCCCGCACGACGCTGTGGCTGCTCATATTCGATCTCTTTTCTTTTATAACCGAGTTCTGCAACAATGCCGCGCAAAAATGGGGTGGGGTCATCTAGTTTCCTTAAAACATCCATAAAATTTTTGTCATACAATCCAAATCCTGTAAAATGTTCAATCTGCTCTATGTCAGAAAATTTTTTTATCATTTGATAATATAGGCTTCGCAGATGATAGACTATTGCATTTTCTTTACTACTTGTTTTCTTCCCTATTACAATTTTGTACCCGTTTTCCCATTCGGCAACATATTTAGGAATCATTTCGATGGGATCTTGAAAATCGGCTGCCATTAGGATAGTACAGTCTCCTGTAGTTTGAAGCATTCCATAATAAGGCGAATTGAACTGACCAAAATTCTTTGCATTTAATATTGCCTTGACATGAGTATCTTGTTTACATAAATCTTTTAAGAATTCTCTGGTCTTATCTGACGAACAATTATCAATGTATAGTAATTCATAGTCATATTCTGGTAAATCTGTTTTGAACATTTCAACTAGCGCATCGTGCAAAGGATACACGTTTTCTTCTTCGTTATAACAAGGAATAGTAATACTAATTTTTTTCATTTGTGCTTCTCCAACTTTTGACAAATTCTGGGTTTGTAACAACCATTACTTTTATTAAATCTGACTGTTTTTTGCGCATCATTTCTAGAGCTGTTTCGACATTCTCCAATCCATTAAGTTCATGTGTGACAAATTTTTCTGGATGGATTCTGTTATATTCAACCATTGATAAAATGCGTTCGATTCTTCTTCGTCCGCCTTTTGCTAATTCTGTCCGGATTGTTTTACCTGCCATTCCTCGTCCACCAGAAAATTTGGGGAACTCAAGGCTGCCAGTACCACCATAATAATTAATATTTCCGATGTTACCTACTCCATATTTTACAATGTCGACCGCCTGAGTAAATACATCATCATTGCCACCTGCTATAATGACAGAGTCAACACCTTGCTGATTTGTTAAATCTAGTATTGTTTTGGTAACGTCTCCAGTATGATAATCGACTATGTCTGTAGCACCAAGCTCTTGAGCCATATCTACACAGATTTTTCTTGATCCTACTGCCAGAATTCTACCTGCCCCTTTCTGTCTTGCGCCCATTATAGCGGCTAACCCAATGGCACCTATTCCAAAAACACAGACAGAGTCACCAAATTCAACTTCTGCAGCTTCTACTCCTGTAAAACCTGTTGTCACGACATCAACACACATCAAAGCCGCTTCTATGGAGATACCTTTTGGAATCTTTGCTAGATTCATATCTGCGCAAGGAACATGAAAGAGCTCTGCAAAGACACCTGGAATACTTTTTCCCAACTGATGTCCAGAAAAATGTTCCCCAGCATGCCTGAAGTTTGTATCCTGAATGTCGGGATGTTTCCAATTCGGGGTGATTGCTGGAACGGCTACAAAATCCCCTTTTTGAAAATCATGAACATCTTCGCCAACATCAATTACTTGAGCAACACATTCGTGCCCCAAAATTAAGTTAGGACTTTTTCTAGAGCCACCGCCATATACAGTATGCACATCAGATGTGCATGGAGCAACAGCAACGGGAGATAAGAGAGCACCGTCTCTGGTTAAAATTGGTTCTGGTGCATTATACCATTTGGTTTTCCCGGGTTCTGCCAATACAAATGCTTTCATTTTATAATCCTTTTTTCTTCATTATTTTAAGTATTCCTTCTTTAAAACTAGTGAAAGAATATGCGCCTAATACACTTACAAGTTTTGATATGTCTGGTTTAAGATTGGGAGTACCTTCAGGATTAAATTTCTCTGTGCCGAACACATACTTTCCATGTTGATTAGATAAATCCCATATTTCTTCTACAAATTCTTTTAGAACGCGAGTATCGTTACTTGCAACATTGTATATACCACTATCCACATTTTCACATACAAATTTTTTGATAATAGCAGTAAAATCTTCTATATATAAAAAATTCCAAAATTGCTGACATGCACCTAGCTCGATTATCTTTTCAGAATTAAAGGCATCAATGCATGAATCCACTAGTGTTCCATTTCGATCTCCAAATCCATATACGCTAAATATACGAAGATGTATTAGAGCGATTTCTGACGTTCCGAACGTTGCCTCAGCTAATTCTTGAAATAATAACTTTGCTTTTCCGTAAGCTGAAACGGGTTTGCAATTATCAGTTTCTCTCATTATGTCTTGACGTATACCATATTCAGCTTGCGAGCCAGGAAAGATAAACTTTGAACAGCCTAATTCTTTGGCAATTCCTAACGCTTTAAGAGCATATTCAGAATTCTTATTTTGTATAGTTTTATCAGCACGTCCCTGTCGACCCGATCCGTCCCATGCAAAATGAATGAATACATCGGCTTCATTTATATTTGAACATAGGACATTCTCCATATCTTTTAAACTACCATAAATGATGTGGAAATTCTCGCTCTTGGGTAATAATTTTAAAGAAGGAGAATTGGGTCTACATAAAGCAAAGATTACATAATCATCAATTAATAAACTTTCAATTACATGTCTTCCTAAAAAACTTGTTGCACCTGTAATTACAATTTTTCTCACGATAACCTCTCATACTGTTCTAAATGGTTTGATTTCAAGACCATAATTGTTGTGCTACTAGGGAAGTCTTTTCTTATAATGCTTGCTATTTCATTGGTATATCCTGGAGCTATTATAATAATGGTATCTACCGGATCTTTTACTGCATCATCTGGAGATATAATGGGAATATGTGATGTTGGTGCAAATTTACCCTGTTTAAATGGTGCAGAGTCAATAATATATGTTACTTTTTCGCCCAAATCCGCTGTAGCTGCCAATGTAAATCCCTGGTGACTAGCCCCCCATATTCCAACTCTGCGACCTATGTTTAACTGACTATTAATGTAGGTCAGAGTTTCTTTTTTAATATACGAATAACTATCTATTAAATTTGAGATATTCACTTTTTCCCTTTTAGATACAATCATTGCAATGGTGTCACGATTAACCATTTGCTGTTCCAGCACCTGAAAACCATTTTTTTCTAATAGGAATCGCAAGGTTTCAAAGGAATAGTAGGCTAAATGATCTCGAATCAATTCATAATAACCATCATGTTCTAAAATGTACTCTAGACTCGGAACAGTAATTAATCCCATTCCATCGTCCGTCAAATTATTATAAATCCCTTCGAGCATTTCATTCGGATTTGGCTGATGTTCAAGGAAATTAAATGATAGAAATACATCAAAGGGTGCCCCTTGAATTTTGCATTCACCATTTTCTACAAACCCTTGCACCACATTAAGCCCCTTTGATTTGGCCAGTTCGACCAATGCAGCCTTATGTTCGATGCCGAATGTCTTAACAGGAAACTCATTTAAGACTGATAAGAATTCACCTTGACCACATCCAACTTCAATAAATTTTTTACCTTCGAGATGATATGTTTCTATCAAGTGCTTGTATTGTGAATATCTTAGGTCGTGCATGGTAGATGAATATCCGCCAGAACGAATAACATCACGATAATAGGCAACGGGTTTACAGTCAAACTGCACAAGTCCACATTTGGGGCATTGGCACAGATTCAACGTTAATCCGTGATCATTTTTCACCTGGTAGGCATCTGGAATATCTTGTGCTGAGGCAGGCATATTATCTAGAATCATAAGAGGATTTTCTCTTAGTTTCTCATTGCAGATTAAACATTTATTCATAGTATTCCTCCATCAGTGGGATAAACATAATTTCTTTGAGTTCTTCTCTTGGCAAAAATGGTGCAAGATCTTCCAAAGGAGGGCTGACCAAAGTGCCGTCTTCCAGGCGCTTGGTACTGCTTTTGGGTTCCCAACGCTGCTCTGTGTCGGTATAGATTTCACAGAATACAGGACCATCAAGGGCAAGCACCTTATCTACAGTTTCTTTCATGGAAGCATTGGAATGTGCTTCGTAATATGGAAAGCCGAAGGCATCTGCAATTTTTCGGAAAGCAGGAAAGGACAAATCACCGGATTCCTCACCGATACCAACCTTACAATGTTCGCTAAACAGATTGGACTGTGTAATGCGAATAGAGTGGTAGCCACTATTGTTGATAAGGAAGACCTTTATCGGCAACTTATTGGTGATGATAGTTTGCAGTTCCTGTAAGTTCATCATGATACTGCCATCACCTTCCAAGCATATCGTCTCAGCCCGTCCTCCAGCGATACAAGTGCCGATAGCAGCAGGAAGCCCATAACCCATACTGGCGACAGCACTGTTATTGGCAAATCTACTGTCTTTCTTGATGACGTAGGTCTGGTGTCCAACGACACAGCAGGCACCATTGGAAACAGCTGTAAGAGAATTCTCCGGCAACTGTTCACTGAGATAACGCACAAACGCATAAACGTTAGCAGTGCTTTCGTTTTCTTCCCATTGCTGTGGCTGCACAACCGGATAATTCTTTTTCCAATTCTGGCAGGCATCAAGCCAGATTCTATTTTGAAAAACAGGATCTTGCGTGATCGCGCTGTTTAATTGGGTAAGAAAATCCTTGGCATCTGCCCAAATCGGCATATCTACATGTAAAGTGGGTTTTTTAAGTTCTGCTTGGTCAATATCTACCATGATTACCTTTGCGGCGCGCGCCCATGTTTTCCAGTTATAGCCAACCTGACGGATGGAAATTCGCGTTCCGATTGCAATGACAAGATCGGCATTTTGAATCGCCCAGTTTCCCGGGCGGTCGCCCATATTTCCGGCACGACCAACGTATAATGGATGCTCATCTTCAATGAGATCAATGGCATTCCAATATGTCACAACCGGGATATTTAACTTGTCTATCACAGAACGGAAAAGATTATAAGCCCCCGATAAACGAATACCATAACCGGCGTGGATTACTGGTCTTTTTGCCTGCGTGATAGCATTCAGCACTTTGTTTACAAGGTCTGAACTTACCGGTGGTGGTAAGAACGCATCATCCTCCGCAGGATTATATCCAGTCAAATCGTCGGTTTCGATATACGAGCCCTGGTAGTTCACAGGAATATCAATCCAAACAGGACCCGGACGCCCGGTTGTGGCAAGATGCCAAGCTCTTTCAAGGGCATAGCGAATCTGTAAAGGGTCTTCTATCATCGTTGCGTATTTTGTCATAGGCGTAACAGATTTTACGATATCGTATTCCTGATCTCCCATAGCACGGAGCGGTGTTTTTGTGTAATGCAAAGCATAGCGAGCAGTTGTGTCGTAGCGCACTTGACCGCTGATGATAAACATAGGGATGGAATCTAACCATCCCCCGAGGACACCAGTAAGAGCATTGGTTCCTCCAGGACCTGTTGTGACACATACAGCAGCAATGCGATTATCAATGCGAGCATAAGCTTCTGCTGCGATAGCACATGCTTGCTCGTGATGATTATAAGTTACTTTCAGTCCGTCCTTGTGACCGAGTGCGTCATTTAAATGCATGGCACCACCGCCAACGACACTAAAACAATCTGTGACTCCGTGTGCCACTAAAAATTCTGCTACATAATCAGCTAATCTTATTTTCAAAATTTCCCCTCACTTACATCTTGCTATTGATTTACGGCTTCTTTGATTACCTGTGCCATATAGTCGATCTTTTCATCTGTCATGCCCGGATATACGCCGACCCAGAATGTGTGGGTCATGACAAAATCGGTTGTTTCCAAATCGCCGATTACACGATAAGCATCCGTACCACGAAGTTGGTCAAAACATGGATGTTTGATTAGGTTTCCACTAAATAAAAGACGCGTTTGGACATTATGATTCTCTATGTACTTGGTTACTTGATTTCGGTCCAGACCGCTTTCGTCGCGTACGCTAATCAAAAAACCAAACCATGATGGCTCGCTGTTTTTAGCTGGTTCAGGGAGAATTATCTTATCCTGCACATCCTCTAAATTTCTACGTAAGCGATCCCAGTTATGGCGTCTGCGTTCGATGAAAGAAGGGAATTTCTTTAATTGCTCACAGCCAACGGCTGCCTGCATATCTGTTACTTTCAAGTTGTATCCAAAGTGGCTATATACATACTTATGATCATATCCTACTGGCAGTTCGCCGTATTGTCCGTCAAAACGATGCCCACAGAAATTATCCTGCCCGGACGGACAGATACAATCACGTCCCCAGTCACGGAAAGAAAGAATCATGCGATGCAGGAGAGGGTTGTTAGTATACACGCATCCACCTTCACCCATAGTCATATGATGCGGTGGATAGAAACTGCTAGTTCCAATATCACCCCATGTACCGGAAAAACGTGTTTCACCATCAATGGTATATTTTGTTCCAAGTGCGTCGCAGTTGTCTTCAACAAGCCACAAATTATGCTTGTCACAGAATGCACGAACAGCCTTCAGATCAAAAGGATTGCCCAGAGTATGTGCAATCATGACAGCCTTTGTCTTAGGAGACAGGGCAGTCTCTAACTGGTTGACATCAATGTTGTATTGCGGTACGGTTACGTCTACAAAAACCGGGACAGCACCATATTGGATAGCAGGGGTTATTGTTGTCGGAAATCCACAGGCAACGGTGATGATTTCGTCACCTTTTTTAATCTGGCGGTCACCAAGTTCCGGTGCAGTCAGTGCCATAAAGGCAATCAGGTTGGCAGAGGATCCACTGTTTACAAGATGAGCCCATTTAATGCCAATCCATGCAGCGAATTCTTTTTCAAATTGATCTGCAAAGCGACCGGTGGTTAGCCAAAAGTCGAGTGTAGCATCCGTAAGAGCGCACATTTCTTTTTCGTCGTAAACGCGAGATGCATAGGAGAGGCGATCTCCAGGCATAAATTCTTTTTCTTGTTCTGGTTTTTTATACTTTTCATAATATTCTGCAACGAGCGATTTGATTTGCTCGCGTGCGTCGTTTTCATTTTTCCAATCTGACATATCATTCTCCTGTTTTAAATATTAAAAAATTCTTTTATCTGTTTTTCCATACATTCTGAGACATCACCATTTGCAGCATATACTTTGGACCATTCTACGGTCTTTGCGATGGAATCCTTTACGCCCCAACGTGGAGTCCAGCCGAAAGTACGCTTAATCTTGGAACAATCCAATTTCAAAAAGTTTGCCTCGTGTGGGGCATTAGCTTCTGCTTGATTGATCCATTTGATCGGGCCGTCAAGGTTGTCCTGGTTCCATGATGCGCAGAAAAGATCTACCAATTCGCCGGTTGTAACGCAGTCACAGTCATCCGGGCCAACATTGTAAAATCCAGCAAGATTTGAATCTTCATATTGTCCTTTAGCAATCATCAGATACATATAGAGAGGCTCTAATACATGCTGATAAGGTCGTGTCGAGTGTGGATTGCGCACGATAATATCACGACCGACCATGGCAGCGCGGACACAATCAGGAATGATGCGATCATTGGCAAAATCGCCACCACCGATTACATTTCCTGCTCGAGCTGTAGAAACCGCAAGATCCCTGCTGGTAAAAAACGAATTGATATAAGAGTGCGTCACCAGTTCGGAGCATGATTTACTATTGGAATATGGATCGAATCCATCCAAAGGTTCATTTTCACGATATCCCCATTCCCATTCATTGTTTTTATATACTTTGTCTGTTGTTACATTCAAAAATGACTTAACGCATGGATGTAACCGTACACATTCACAGATGTTGACGGTTCCCATGACGTTTGTTTCATATGTATAGACCGGATCCTTATAGGAGTCACGGACGATAGGCTGGGCAGCCAGATGTAGTACGATTTCTGGCTGCACCTGATCAAAGACTTCCGTTAAATGTGCTAAGTCGCGAATGTCTCCTATGATGGAGTTCATATTGTTTTCTATATTAGCGACATAAAAAAGGGCAGGCGTTGTGGCTGGGGCTAGGGAATAGCCTGTTACATCTGCACCTGTATCAATTAAAATTTTGCACAGCCAAGAACCTTTAAAACCGGTATGTCCGGTGATGAGAACCTTTTTGCCTTTAAACCAATTCAAATCTAATTTCATAATCTACTTCTCCCAAACCATCCAAGGGGCAGTTTTATCTGCAATCATCTTGTCTAGTTCTTCCATTTCACGTTTGGTATCCATGCATTGCCAGAAACCATTATATTTGTAGGCAACAAGTTGTCCCTCTTTGGCAAGTGTGCGCAAAGGAGCTTGCTCTAATACGGTATCATCGCCATCAATGTAGTTGAATACTTCCGGTTCTAAGACCATATAACCCGCATTGATGCGTGAAACATCGGCTTCAGATTTTTCACGGAAAGATTTGACAGACATCGTCTCTTTATCAATGTCTAAAACACCAAAACGTTGGCTGACACGGACAGCAGTCATAGTAGCAAGCTTGCCTTTTTCTTGATGATACTTTAACAACTCTTGAATATTGATATCGCATACGCCGTCACCGTAGGTAAGCATAAACGGTTCGTCGCCAACATATTTTTGAATGCGTTTTACACGTCCACCGGTCATAGTGTTAAGTCCGGTGTCAACAATGGTTACTTTCCATGGCTCAGCAACATTGCTATGAATCTCTGTGACGCCGCCGTTTGTAAAGTCAAAAGTGATGTCACTATTGTGCAAATAATAGTCAGAAAACCATTCTTTGATAACATGTTGTTTATATCCGGCGCAGATGATAAATTCATTAAATCCGTAGTAGGAGTATTCTTTCATAATGTGCCATAAGACAGGTTTACCTCCGATTTCAATCATTGGCTTTGGACGCAAATGGCTTTCTTCGCTGATACGCGTACCTAATCCCCCAGCAAGTAAAACAACCTTCATAACATACCCTCTTAATCTTTCTTGTGTAATGTGACCTTATTGAAAACATATAAGGTCTACACTAGAATACACCTTTAGTCGATTTTTGTCTATAGTTTCGCAAAAAGAGCACAAATGGCACGATTTTTGTCATTTTCGTTTCCTAATAATTTTCCTTGTCTAGTAATCCAACTACATACCTTTTTTGTTCCAACCCAGGATGCACATAGCGATTCATTGTGATATGGATGGAACTATGTCCTAGCAATTCGCTGATACATTTATAGTCCCCGCCATTTTCGACACAACGTGTTGCAAAAGTATGACGCAGCGCATGGAATTTACGGTATGGAATATCAGATTTCACCAAAAAACATTGATAATATTTACGATAACGTCGGGGTTCTATCGGGTAGTTGTTACCACTTAGGAAAAAGGAGTCTTTTTCCTTTGGTGAAAGTGCAATAAGCATCTTATACATACGTTCAGACAGAGGGACAATTCTATTTGATGTTTGGGTTTTAGGTGAAGTTATAACAATCTGAGTATGCGGAGAAGTTTCCTTATTATATATACGTTGCACTGTTTTTGAAATCCGAATTGTACGTTTCCCCAAATCAATGTCTCTCCATTGCAATGCACAGATTTCTCCTATTCGTAACCCGCCACACAAACATAACGCTATGCCGACTGCTTCTGGAGTAAGTATATCTGCCACATGCTGAAGAATCAGTTGTTGTTCATAATGAGAAAACGTCATTTTAGTATCATCAAATGGTTCTACATTCCTTTTACTCCAATACAATTTTACATTACATGAATTTATATACTCTTTTCTGACCGCAAAATGCAATGTTTGTTTTATCAAGGTAATTAGGTTTTGTATGGTACTTTGCTTTAAATATTCTCCAGTCTGCGTTTTTCGTTCTTCCCATGTTCGCAGCTGCATTTGTAACATATCTTCCGTAATATCTGTAATTTTATGTTTGCCTATAGCAGGGAGTATATATTTTTCCATCTGGTATTTATATAACGCTAATGTTGATGCTTTTACATAATATCTTTTTTCTGCCAACCATTCATCCACCAATTCTTTGTATGTCATTTCTTTTTTCCTCCTAGTCCAATATTGTTTTCTTTCATTATAAGAAATAAGTCCTTATATGTTTTCAATAAGGATAGTTTACCCTGAAAGAGAGAGAATTATGATTAATTTTAATGTACCGCCTCATGTGGGAGACGAAGAAAAATATATTGCTGAGGCGATTGGCAATCATAAAATATGTGGTGATGGACCGTTTTGTAAGAGATGCGCAAAATGGTTTGAAGATACTACAGGAACAGAAAAGGCATTACTCACGACTTCTTGTACACATGCGACGGAGATGGCAGCAATTCTGGCAGATATTCAGCCGGGAGATGAAGTTATCATGCCGTCGTATACTTTTGTGTCGACAGCAGATGCCTTCGTATTACGCGGAGCAAGGGTAAAATTTGTAGATATTCGTCCTGATACGATGAATATAGATGAAACACTCATAGAAGCAGCAATTACAAAAAAAACAAGAGCAATTGTGCCGGTTCATTATGCAGGTGTTTCCTGTGAAATGGACACAATCATGGATATTGCACGTAGGCATAATCTGCTGGTAATTGAAGATGCAGCGCAGGGTGTTATGAGCACATATAAGGGGAAAGCTCTTGGTACGATAGGTGACTTCGGATGCTATAGTTTCCATGAAACAAAGAATTATAGTATGGGTGAAGGTGGGCTTTTACTAATCAAGAATCCGGATTATATAGACCGGGCAGAAATCGTCCGTGAAAAAGGTACGAATCGAAGTAAGTTTTTCCGTGGACAGATTGATAAATATACGTGGGTTGATGCCGGTTCGTCTTATCTGCCGAGCGAGTTAAATGCAGCATATCTTTGGGCTCAGTTGGAGAAGGCACAGGAGATTTATGATGACCGCATGAACAGCTGGAATCAGTATTATGAGATGTTAAAGCCGCTGGCAGAGGCAGGATATATTGAACTGCCGTATGTTCCAGAGGAATGTGTACATAATGCACATATGTTTTACATCAAGGCGAAGGACTTGGAAGAGAGAACGCGATTAATTGATTATTTAAAGAGCCATGGCGTTGGAGCTGTGTTCCATTATATTCCGTTGCATAGTGCACCTGCGGGAAGAAAGTTCGGTCAATTTGTGGGACAAGATAAGTACACAACAAGGGAAAGTGAAAGACTTATGAGATTGCCGATGTATTATGGCTTGAGGGAGAATGAAATAGATAAAGTGGTTGAGTTGATATCTATATTTTATCAGAACTGAGGAAAATTATATGAGTAAAATTATGGTTATAGCCGGTGGAGATTGGCAAATTGAACTTATCAAAAAGGCAAAACAGATGGGGCATTATGTTATTTGCTCTAATTTATATGAGGATTCACCAGCCTTCCCTTATGCGGATGCTTGTGAAGTGGCAAATGTGTTAGATAAGGAAAAAAATCTTCAGATTGCCCAGAAATACCAGCCGGACGCAGTGATCTCTGATCAGAGTGATATAGCAGTACCAACCGTTGCTTATATAAATGAAAAAATGGGATTGCGAGGCATCGGTATAGACAAGGCAGATATTTTTACAGATAAAACACTGATGCGTCAGAGATGCAAAGAAGCAGGTCTGCCAGTGCCGGATTTTAAAATTTGTAAAACACTGAATGATGCATTAGAAATGCTGAACAAACATAAGAAAATTATCATAAAACCTATTGACAGCCAATCTAGTCGTGGTGTTTATACGATTACAGATGCAGGGGTATTACAAGAGAAATTTAATGATACAATGTCATATTCAAATCGACGAAAAGAAATTCTTGCCGAGGAATATATTGGTGGAGATGAGTTTACCGTTGATGGACTTGTAGTGAATGGAGCACATTATCCTTTATGTATTTCAATAAAGGAAATGTATAAAGAGAATCCTAATGTTTCTAAAGTACAGACATATACATATAGTCATCCGGTATATGATTATGAATTATTACGGAACACGAATAAGGCGCTGATTGAAAGCATTGGTCTGCCGATGGGGTTGACTCATTCAGAATACAAATTTTATAAAGGTAAGTTTTATTTGATAGAGGCTGGTGCAAGGGGGGGCGGAAGCAACCTTTCGGGGAAAATTGTACCATATATGTCAGGCGTTGATAATTATGAGTATCTCATAAAAGAAGCATTGGGGCAGAGTGTTGATCAGAAGAAGCTTGATCAGTTACATTTGCCAGAACAGAGATGCGTTGTTATGCGTTTCTTTGATTTTGGTGAAGGCATAGTGCAAAAAGTATATGGAAAAGAATATCTAAAACATAATGCAAGTGTTATAGATTATCAATTGGAGATTCATGAAGGGGATAAATTGGAAAATCCTAAATATGGGCGGTTGAGGCCGGGACATTTTATTGTCGGGGCAGAAACATATGAAGAAGCACAGAAATTAACGCAAGATATTTTGGAAAATGTGCATGTGGTTTTTGAGGTGTAAAAGAGTGGAAAAAAAATTAGTAAGCTTTGTAATCCCGTGTTATAACTCAACGAATACATTAGATGAAGTTGTGTTTCAAATAGAAGATGTGATGATTCATAAATTAACAAAGTACGAATATGAGATTATTTTAGTGAATGATTGCTCACCAAATGGAACAACTTACAATAAGATATGTGATATTGCTAAAGGGAATAATCGTGTGAAAGGTATAAACCTAGCACGAAATTTTGGACAGCCATCGGCTGTTATGGCAGCGTTAAATCACGCAAAGGGCGATTATGTAGTTTGTGGTGATGACGATGGACAAACACCCTTTTCCGAGTTACCACGTTTGTTTGAAAAAATAGACGAGGGATATGATGCGGTTGAGGCGCGATTTGTTGAGCATGAAAAACGTTCTATGTTTAGAAAATTTGGGACATTTATGAACGAAAGTATGCAATCATGGTTAATTGATAAACCAAAAGGTGTTGTCTTGACAACATTTTGGTTGGTAAAAAGATTTGTAGTGGATGAGATGTGCAAATATCCTAATTCGCATCCATATCTTGGAGGGTTGATCTTAAGAAGTACAAAAAATGTATGTAATGTTGATGTGAAGAAAAATGAGCGCCTTAGAGGAAAGTCTGGTTATAATCTAAAAAAAATGATAGAACTATTTCTTAATGGCTTCACGACATTTTCTGCTAAGCCATTGCGCATGACAATGTTTTTAGGACTCTTTATAGGATTTATAGGTGTATTATGCGGAGTGATAACGATTGTTCGTAAATTGATAACGCCTGCAATTAGTGCTGGATATAGTTCTATGATGGCAGTCATTTTAATATTATTTGGGATACTATTTGTAATGCTTGGAATATTTGGTGAATATATAGGACAAACATATATTGCGCTTAATCAAGCGCCACAGTTTGTTATACGCGATAAGATAAATTTTGAAGAAGATGAAAAAAATGAATAGAAAACATGAGTCATATGGGGGGTTCCAACCACTAGAATTGCGAGATACTGGTTTTTTTTATTCTGAAAATGAATATAATTTGCTGAAATTTAATTCTGCAAAAGTGGGGATTGGTAAGGTAATTGAAAAAAATCAAATTGAGAAAATGTATGTACCTTTTTATTTGTGTCCGAATGTATGTAAGGAAATCGAAGGACATGACTTAGAAGTTGTTTATTATAATATTGATAAAGAATTGTTACCTATAATAAATGATGAGTTTATAGAAGGAGATTGGATATATATTGTTGATTATTTTGGGATAATGGATAACAGATTGGATGTATATATAAAAAAACATTCTGATTATAAATATATAGTTGATAATTGTCATTCTTTTTTTCATAAACCTAATGTTGGAGAGAATTATATTTACTCCTGCAAAAAATTTTTTGGTGTGCCAGATGGTTCGTATCTAATTACAGATGATTATATAGAAGAACAAGGTTCGCTTTCAAAGGGGGCTGAGTATAGCAATTATTTAATAACGGCTTTAGAATCTGGAACAAATTATTGCTATAACGAAAAAAAGAAAGTAGATGATTTGCTAGGAAGAACATATGACAATATGTCAATCATTGCGGATAAAATTATGCGCAGTATAGATTATGACATGGTTATTAACATAAGAAGAGAGAATGCTGCACAGTATGAGAGGGCATTTAGCGAAATAAACAGAATAAAAATAGAAAAAAATTCTGTTCCATATATGTATCCGCTAAATTTTGGGCAAAATATAAAAAAAGAATTGATAGGTAAAAAAATATTTGTGCCAACATTATGGGAGCAGTGTAAAGAAGAAAAATATAAAGAAACATGGGAGTATGATTTGACAGAGAATACACTTTTTCTTCCAGTTGATCAAAGATATGATAAAGAAGATGTAGAATATGTTATTTCTATTGTCAAATCATTAATGTAAACGACATGAAAATATTAGATACAACTATCAGAGATGGCAGTTATGCGGTTGACTTTAAATTTACATGTAAAGATGTAAAACATATATGTCAGCGGTTAGAAAAACTAAATATAGAATTTGTTGAGATTGGTCATGGTCAGGGATTAAATGCAAGTTCAAGTGAGCATGGTTTTGCACTTCATACAGACGAAGAATATTTAAAAGCTGCAAAAGCAGTAACAGATAAAGCTAAGATAGGATTCTTTTGTATTCCAGACATTGCAAGATTAGAAGATTTGGATGCTGCTCGTAAAGGAGGGTGTGATTTCATAAGAATTGGAGTTAATGCAGACTCACCAGAAAAGGCAAGACGGTTCATAATGCATGCAAAGAAGATAGGCTTACAAGTTATGGTCAATTTTATGAAAACATATATTATATCACCTGTCAAATTTGCACAAAATGCAAAGTGGGCATATGAACAAGGCGCAGAATATGTGTATATAGTTGATTCGGCAGGAAGTATGTTGCCTAATGAATTAAAGGCGTATTTTGATGAGACAAGAAAGTTGTGTGATGTAAAACTAGGGTTTCACGGACATAATAACTTGGGATTGGCTGTGTCAAATAGTGTATATGCTGCTGATTTGGGATTTGACATAATCGATACTTCAATGCAGGGGTTAGGGAGAAGTTTGGGAAATGCGTCTACAGAAATGACTGTAATGGCATTGAAGAAAAAAGGATACAAAATTGATATTGATATTCCGAGATTATTGGAATATGGGTACATCTCGTTACGAGATATAATGGATGGAAGAGTTCAGAATCCATTAGACTTGATATGTGGATATGCAGGATTCCATTCAAGTTATATTAAATATATATATAAATGCTGTAACGAAAAGGGAGTGGATCCGTTGAGGTTGATTTTGGCATACTCTCAGGTAAACCAAAAAGATTTGGATTACAATGAATTATGTAAGATTGCAGATAAATTACCAAAAGATTTAGAAGACAATCCATATACATTTAGAGAATATTTTTCGAGTAGATATACTGAATAAGAGAAAAGAGAAAATTTGATAATGAAAAAAAGCGAAATATAACATTAGACATAGTACGAGTTGCTGCTGCAACTTTAATTGTACTACATCATTATCAACAGGGGACTGGAATGGTTTTGCAACATATAAATTTTTATGGTGGAAAATTTGAAGTTGGATATGTTGTAGAATTATTTTTTGTTATATCAGGATTACTGGTATATAAAAATATGGAAGAAATAAAAAAAAATAAAACTTTGAAAGAATTTTTTGAAAAAAAATTCTTTAGAATTGTTCCTTTGATGGCTATTAGTGTAATTGTAGAGGCTTTTTTACGATGGTGGCATGTTGTTGTTATTAAAGGAGAACAATTTGGATATGGATTACTCGATATTATAGCGAATGCATTTGGATTACAACAATTAGGCATATTCACGGTAAAAGCGATTAATCAACCCACCTGGTATTTGTCCGTATTGTTATTTTGCTATATAGTGTTTTATTATGGTGTTAGAATCTCAAAAAGATTAGAAATTAGTTGTAATTATATATTTATCATTTTTGTTTTTTGTGGTGCAATCATTGGTACATATCAGTGGAATACAGCCCTTATTAACGTTAGTATAGGACGTGGGTTGTTTTCTTTCTTTTTGGGTGTGATCTTAGCTGATTTTGCTGAAAGGCATACTGAAAAAAGGTTTGAATGGCTTATCCTAGTATTTCCGCTTGTATTTCTATCTCTAATAAAATGGAAAAATGAATTTATTAATTCGGGGACATTCTTTTTTTATACTCTTTTCTTATGGTTGCCAATAGTTTATGTTTCTGTAAAATTAGTAAGCTTAACTATAGCTGAGAATAAGATTGTAAGTGTTTTAGGTGTTTCTTCATTTGGCGTTTATGTATGGAATGAACCATTGTGCGTTGTGAGGAATATTGTAGTAGCATATTTGAATATAGATGTGTGCAACATAAATGCTATGATTATATTTACAATTCTAAATTGGGGAGTTGGAGTAATATCATATTACTTAATTGAGAAAACTATTAATGGATATATTCAAAAGTTAAAGGGCAATTAGGAGTAATTTATGCAAGAAAAAACAGTTAATCCATTTATTAAGGCATCAATGGTTTATATAATAGCTACTATTATTGGCCAGGGAATGACTTTTTTAGGAATCATTGTTTTTACTCGTTTAATGAGTCAAAATGATTATGGGAGATATAGTACATACTATGCATATGTGTCTATTTTTTCAGTTTTAATAGGGGCTAATCTTTTTTATGCCTTGAATAATGCTTATATAGATAAGAAAAGAGAAATTAAACAATTTAGAAGATCTGTGTTGTTCCTTTCAACTATTATAATGTTCTTGATGTTAATTGTTGTTTATATAGTTGGGCATATCATATTAAATAAAATATCTTCATTTGTTGTGATTATGGGAGCATTACATTCTTATGGCTTTTTTTTGATAAATTATAGAATGTACTCTGCAAATATGGAAAATGATTATAGATGTAAACAATGGTTATTAATATTACCATATGCATTGCAATTTTTAATAGCATTATTACTTATTTGTATTTTTCCGAATTCTACATTTGAGGCTCGAATAGTTGGAAGCGTATTAGGCGTCGGTGTTGTTGCATGTGTAGAATATTTCAAAATGATAAATGTAAAGGGAACGCTAATTGTGCTGGAGTATTGGAAGTATGCACTTGGCATCTCAATACCGACTATTGTTATGTCAATTTCATATATGCTAATGCAACAATGTGACAAGGTAATGATTACGGATTTTTGTGGAGCAGAGGATACCGCAATATATTCAGTTATTTATTATTTAGGTTATGCATTAATAGCTGTTGATCAGGCTGTTGCACCAGTACGTCAGGCTTGGATATTTAAAAGACTAGATAATAAAAATGTAGTTAGTGCAAAAAAATTACAAAAATGGTATTTGATTATTGTATCAAGCATGGCTATGGTATTGTTATTGATAGGTGTTGATATTATTAAAATAGTTGCACCAAAACAATATTGGCATTATGAGTATATAGCACCTTTTGTATTAAGTGCATGTATGATGGTACTGTATAGGTTTTATACAGAGATTATTTTGTTTTACAAAAAGAATATTATGTTATCAATATTGGTATTGATAAGTGCAATAATTAATATTGGACTTAATGCTGTTTTGATTCCATGGTATGGTGCAGTAGCGGCATGCTATACCACGGTAATATCTTATTTTATCTTGTTTATTATGACATTGATAATGGCAGAAAAAATATCAGGTAAAATATATTCAAAAGCATATTTTATTATTTTTATTTCTTTTACTATATTAATTTCGCTAATATATAAAGTTATAGAAAACAGAGCCGTTGAAAGATATTCATTATTAATTTTATTGCTAGTTATACTTGGGATTTATACAATAAAAAACAAAAAAGAATGGAAGGTTTTGCTATAAAGTGAGAGAAAAAAAGGGCTTAGCGATAATTTATGATCCACATAATTTATACCAATTTATTTGGTATTATTGTAATCAAGGGAAAATAAAAAGTTGGGATGCATTATGTTTGCCTAATGGAGGAAATGGTGAATATATGCATACATTTTGTGAAAAATCAGATATTTTTGAAAACATATATTGTAGTGATGATGATTTTTCATCTATGGTTATTAAGGATAAAATTAAAATATTTCTAAGCATGATAAGAAATTTCGCAATTGGGAAAAAAAAATACTATTGCAAAAAGATGCTGAGTGAGTATGTTAATTTAGAAGTGTATGATGAAATCACTGTTATTGCAGATGTCGGAATGTTATCAGGAGCCTGTGTAGCCTTAGGACAAGAAAAAAAAGTTGTTATTTTTGAGGATGGAATAAATGATTTTGGGAATAGACCGAGGATGATACCAAAAAGAAAAATTTTTTCTACATATTCGTGGCAAGGGTTTTTATTATCAAAGATGGGATATTGTAGTCCAGGATGGTTTTATTTTTCGGCAGATAAATTTTGCATTAAGTATAGCAGCCATCCAGAAAAGATGAAATATAGAGGATATAAAGAAATAAGGCAACTGTATGAGAAAAAAGGAACTGATGAAGAATTGTTTCATAATATTCTTAGTAGAGTGTATCCGATGCTTAAAAGTTATAATTTTAGAGAAGCAGAGGCTATTTTAGTTACAAGACCATTGGATGATTACGTTTCAGATATTGGTGTTTATCAAAAGAGGTTAGAATCATACATTAGTAAAAATTACAAGTCAATTATACTGAAAAAGCATCCAAGAGAAAATACTAACTATAATTTTGAAGAGAATGTGTGTGTGCAAGAAATTGACAAATCTATTCCAGTAGAAGCATTATTGCCATATTTTAAAGGGAAAGAAATAATAATGGTTACTACAAGTGCTGTAATGCTGTATTTGAAGGCATACGATTTAAAATGCAAGTTGATTAATTTTGAAGGATTATACGAAGAAAGTATAAGAACTAATTCACCATTTAAACCATTGGTAGAGAATGAAATGAAAAATTTTGCAGACGAATTTGCGTATGATAGCTATAAAATCATAAAATTATAATATTTTTGTGAGCGAAATTAAGGAGGAATAACGATGAACAAGATAGTAGGTGTTATACCATCAAGATATGAATCTACGAGATTTCCAGGAAAAGGAATTGCTGATATATGTGGAAGACCAATGATATGGTGGGTCTATAAAAGTTTGATTAGAGCAAATGGGATAACTGAGGCATATGTAGCGACAGATGATCAAAGAGTTACTAACGTATGTGATATATATGATATACCATGGGTGATGACATCGAAAGATTGTACAACGCATTTAGAACGAATATATGAGGTGTCTACAAAGATTGATGCAGACTTTTACATTAACATAAATGGAGATGAACCACTTATAGAAAGTAGTGCAATTGAAGACCTTATTCCGAAAAATGTGGACCCACAAAGTAGTTATTTTGCTAATGGAATGATGGTGTTGCGAGATCCAATAGATGCATTTGATTCTTCCAAAATAAAGATTGCAACTGACATGGCTGGTTACGGAATGTATATGGCTAGATCACCAATTCCGTTTCCTAAGGGACGTAGTGATTTTGAATTGAAAAAATTTGTCGGCGTGCAATGTTTTACTAAAAGCGCACTTGAGTTTGCAAAAAAAACACCACGGGGTTATTTAGAAAGCATAGAAGACATTGATGAATTTAGATTTTTAGAGAACAATCATAAAGTAAAATTTGTTATGACAAATGCTACAACACTATCTGTGGATACACCAAAAGATTTGGAAAAAGTAAGAAATATTATAGCAAAAAAATTAGAAAGTGGTGAATTGTCAATAAATTAACAGGAAGGAATTAGATGAAAAATATAAAGATATTGGATTGCACACTAAGAGACGGTGGATATGTTAATGACTGGAGATTTGGTGCAAAAGGGATTTCTAGAATTATAGAAAACTTGGAAGAATCAAACATTGAAATAATAGAATGTGGCTTTATTAGAAATGAGGAATACTCAAAGGGGAGAAGTGTGTATTCGTCAATGAAGCAACTTGAACAGGATATTGTACCTAAAAAAGCAGGAATTTTATATGCGGTAATGATTGAATATCATAACCACGTAGAAAAATTAATTACTCCATATGATGGAAAAGGTGCGGATATTATTAGATTGACTTTCCGAAAAAATGAATGGGAACAAGCAAAACTTGTGGCTGATAAAATCAAGAAAATGGGCTACTTAGTATGCATACAACCTGTTGGGACAACGACATATGAAGATGCGGAGCTACTTAATATGGTTCAAGAAATAAACCAATTAAAGCCATATGCATTTTATTTGGTTGATACGTTGGGAATGATGTATACAAAAGATATAAGGCGCTTATATTATTTAGTTGATAATAATTTATCTGGAGATATAAGTATTGGTTTACATTCGCACAATAATTTACAAATGTCATTTGCAAATGCGCAAGAAATGATTAAACTGGCTGCTTGTAGGCCAGTAATAATAGATACATCATGTTATGGAATGGGACGTGGGGTTGGAAACTTGCCGACCGAGTTGTTTGCGGATTTTATTAATAATGAGTTAGGGACAAGATACCCACTTACACCAATTCTTGAACTAATAGATCAGTATTTGATGCCAATTTATGCCAAACATAGATGGGGGTATGATTTGCCATATTTTCTTTCCGGAACATTAAAGTGTCATCCTAATTATGCTACCTTTTTAATGAGTAAGGATGCCTTAGGGGTAAAAAGCATAGAAAGAATAATTTCTTCATTGGATACTCACGAGAGATGCGAGTTTAATGAAGAACTGATACAAAAAATGTATTTAAAATATCAAGAATCTGAAATTGATGATACTTGCTCAATAAAAAAATTAGAAGATAAATTGGCAGGCAAGGATGTTATGATTCTTGGATCCGGCGCGAGTATAAAAGAGGATCTAAATTTAATAAAACGAATAAAAGAAAGTAAAAAGCTTTTCACAATATCGGTGAATTTCTTGCCGAGAGAAATTTCGGTTGATGCAATGTTTATCTCAAATGAAAAAAGGCTTGGTTTATTAGAAGAATCAAAATTCCAAGAAGATAATATGTTGATTACATCAAATTTAAATTATGATGGAAATACTTCACTTATATTCAATTACTCACAATTATTAGGCGAGGGAGATGAATTAGATAATTCTGGAGCTATGCTTATTCGGCTACTAAAAAAAATAAAAGTTAGAAAAGTTTTTTTGGCTGGATTTGACGGATATTCAATAGATTTAATAAATAACTATTCTGAAAGTGAGTTTATCAAATCATTTGATTATGATTTGATATTAAAAAAGAATACTGATATTTCAAAACAACTAAAAAATGCATTAAATGGAGTTGAATATGAGTTTATTACAAAAACAAGATACAAGATATGAACTGATTATTTTTGATTTTGATGGAACCCTTGCAGATTCATCAGAAGGGATTTTGGATGCGCATAAATATACAATTGAAAAATTGGGATTGCCTAAATTCACAAATGAAGAATTAAGAAATGTTATTGGAGGCAATCTGTTAGAAATTTATGTTAATAAGTTTGGGTTAAGTACAGAAGTTGCAAAAGAAGCTGTTAGTATATATAGAGAAAGATATTCTGAAGTTGGAATTAAAAAGGCAGAGTTGTATCCTGAATGTAAGGATATGTTAAAAAAATTAAAAGACAGAGGGTACAAACTAGCGATTGCAACCTTGAAGGCGGATGCCTTTGCTAAAAAAATGGCTGAAACTATGGGGATTTCAGAATATTTTGATTGTGTTTGTGGAATGGCAAATGATGATAATTTGACTAAGGCTGAGTTGATTCAAATGTGTATACATAACTTAAAAGCTAACCCTACTAAAACAGTTTTTGTAGGTGATAGCTTGGGAGATTATAACGGAGCAATAAAGGCAAAAGTTGAGTTTATTGGAGTGACATATGGTTTTGGTTTTAAAAAAGAAGTTGAGAATAGTTTTAGAACAGTGCAAGACATATCAGAATTATTAAAAGTTATTGAAACTAATTATTAGTTGGTACATTTAAAATATGTTAGTAATATTAGGAGTTTTATAGTTGGATAGTATAGCAAAAAACAATTTGTTAAAAAATATATATGATTTCGTCAAAAAAAACTATGCGATTTTTATTATGTTGTTGTATGTAGTTGCTGTTATTTTATTTGCTATTGTGAAAAAAGATAATGTTTATTTAGCGTTAAATGACAACATGGATAGTAATATTCCTATATATAAAATGATAAGAGACAATGGGTTGTTTTGGAAATATGACGAATCAATACCTTTTCTAGGTGGGGTATTACCGAGATCTCAGTATAAGGTCGAATTATCATTACAGTCATGGATATATATGCTGATGCCAACTTTGGTAGCATATTACACGGTATATATTCTAAAAATTGTAATGTCAAGTATTGGTTTTTTTGCTTTGGCAATTAATTTAGAAAAGTATGAAAAAGTAAAGTATTGTAATAAAAATATTTGGGGAATTATTGGATTGGTATATGGAATGCTAGGAGGCTGGCCTCATACAGCATTGGGATTTGCTTCCTTGCCATGGTGGATGCTATTAATTTATCTTATATATATGACTCATGAAAAAAAATACATTTTTATCATTCTCATAATGATTTTTTCAACATCGTTTATGATGCTAGGGGTGTTTGCTTTATTTTACACAGGACTATTTTGGCTTTTTACATGCATAAGAGACAAAAAATTGAATATAAATTTATTTGTCGCAACAATGCTGCTAGCTATTGGGTATATATTTACAAATTTTCACCATCTATATCAAGGAATGAACGCTAGCTCATGGACAATTAAATCACTGAAATGTGTAACTTATACTGAATCAATAAAGTATTCTCTAAGTAAGTTTAAGGATGCATTTTTGTTTATATATCCTTATTTTCATACTGGAGGGTCTGTGCTTCGATACTTTGTAATACCATTATGCACATTATTTGGATTATGGTTTGTTATCCAAGCAATTAGGAAAAAAATAGACAGAGCTTTTGTAAGAAGATATTTAATCATATATGTTGTGATTGTTATAAACAGTTTAGCTTGTTGCGCAGATAATAACTACAGATTTCGACAATTAATACCATTTGCATCTGGGTTTGGATTTTCTCGTTTTGCATGGTTAAGTCCATTTTTGTGGATGATTTTATTTTCTAGTGTTTGTGTTTATATTAGGACAAGGAGTATAAGATATATATGTATTATAGTTGCTGCATTGTCTGTTATACTTGATCCAATGTTCAATGCAACCAATTCTATGTACAATGAGTTACATTGTAATGTTATGGCTATGTTGGGAGATGAGTCGTTTAAAGATAGTAATCATGAATGGACATGGAAAGAATATTATTCAGAAAACTTGTTTGATAAAGTTGAAGAGGAAATGGGGTATGATGGAAGCTGGGCTATAGCATATGGATTTGAACCTGCTGTTTTACAATATAATGGTATTAGTACGTTGGATGGTTATTTTTCAAATTATTCGCTAGAGTATCATGATATGTTTCAGCGCTTAATCCAACCAGAACTAGATATAGATGAGCATCATGCTGAATATTGGAATTCCTCATCTGGAATGAGAGCGTATGTTTGGAGCCCTAATTGGGATTTCTTGCTGCCAAAAGAGACTGATATAGAAAAATCAGAACTTTATATTGATTCTGAGGTGTTTAAGGAAATGGGAGGTCGTTACGTATTTTCTAGAGTAGAGATAACTAATTCGTCAGATTGTAATTTGGAATTTATAGGAATGTGGGACGACCAAGAGAATTCACCATATAAGGTATACGTATATGAAATAGTCGAAACTCCAAAATAAAAACATTGTTAATTATTGTAGTTTACAGATGATGGAAAATCACATGGTATGAATTATCGTAAAAATTAATAAAGTAAATAATATAATACTTAGGGGGTAATGCTAAAAGGAGGCTATATGAAGTTAAGGGAAAGAGGTCGTGAGGGAAAACCTGAGTGTATGGCAATCCTAATTAATTTATTTTTTTTGTTAGCAATTATCCTCTTTGGAGATATGAAGTATGAGGTTTCGGATGATTTTGTGATGGATACCATTTTATCGGGAGCTTATGGTTCGCAATATGATGCGCATCTTCTATTTTCTAATATGATTTTAGGCTATGGACTTAAATTGCTCTATATGTTGATACCAACAGTGAGTTGGTATTTTGTCATGCACATCACCTTGTGCTTTCTCGCATTGACATGTATCTCGTTTATCATTTTAAATGAGAGAACAGATGTTGTGGGTGTGACATTGACTATTTTGTTTGTTTCTTTCTTTTCGGATGATTTATATCTGCTGGTGCAATTCACAAAGACGGCAGCAGTGAGTTTGATGGCAGGGGGCTGCTTGTTTTTGTATGTATTTTGGCATTTTACAGGGAAAAAACGAGTAGGTTATGGTATTATTGGTGCAATTCTATGTTGCTTGGGAGGAATGGTACGACGAGGATGTATACAAATGGTTTTACCATTCTTATTTTTGATTTTTGCATGGAAAGTATGGAGTGAGATTTGGCGTTGTAAAAAACAAGATAACGGCAATGTTAAGAAAATATTGGGTAAGACAGGAATAGGGATTGTTTTATGTGGCTTACTTGTTTTTGGGGTGGACAAACTATGGGACGTGAATTCATACCTTTGGAATCGTTATCCGGAATATCAGGAATATAGAGCACAAAATTCGAGCCGAGCAGCAATTACAGATATTGGTGGCTATGATAGAGATCAGGTGATTGCGCAGATGGAACAACTGGAAGGGACAACGATAGAAGATTACTACACACTCCAATCATGGAACTTCGTGGATCAAAGTATTTATACACCGGAGCGATTAGAACAATTGGCAGTATTGATACGTGAAAATGCCACAGAAGCAAATCATTCTATCAAAGCCATCTTACGCACGTTATGGGAACGCCATTATGAGCATTATACTGTAGTTTGGTGTGTAGTGATTTTATGGATATTAAATTTTCTTATATGTAAAAAGCATGCGTGGAAATCATTTATAGATATTATGGTCACAGGAGGCTTATTATCGTATTTGGCTTATGGAGGACGTATTTTATATCGCGTAGAGTATGGGATTTTCTTTTGCCTTGCTATAGTACTTATATGGCATATAATATCAGAAGATGGTGTTAAAGAAGCGTTAAAGGGAAACAAAGAGACAATTAAAATAGAACGGGTATGGTTGGTAGGAGCCATTCTTCTTATGGTTGCGAAAGTTCCTCTTTATATACCGGATACCAATTATAAGACAATGACAGATGAAGAGTATGATCAATATATTTATGATGTATTTTATGAGTCTTGGAATTTTGATTTGCGTAAGTATCGTGCCTGTGTAAATAAGAGACCAGTGTATGATGAACTAATCAAAACGATGGAACAGGATAGCGAACACTATTACTTGTGTGATTTTAGTTCGACGATACAGTTATTATATTATCATTATAAGCCGTGGATTCGTTTACCTATGGGATATTATAAAGATACTTATTCATATTTGGGTGGTGTGACATCATATTTTCCTAATTGTTATGCGGTTTTAGAAGAAAATGGTATAGATCCGTTCAATCCTTTTAGTGCAGTAGCCAACGATAATATTTTTATAGTAGATAATTATTATCAACTTACAAAAATAAATTATTATAAACAATATTATGATCCGGATGCAATAGAAATGCAGATAGGTGAAAAATCAGGCTTTAAGATTTGGAAAATCGAAGGAGATAGACAGTGATGAAAAAGAGAAAAAAATGCAAATTACTTGGGGCTTTTCTGGCTATTAGTATGCTGATGAACACAAGCTTGTGTGCAATAGCAGTAAATGGTGAAAATGTTACTAATACGCAAGAAGCGTCGAATTCGAATTTCACCAACCTAATTGTATTTGCTCGCTTTGCAGGGGAAGATGAATTTGTTGATAATGTGTATCATGGTTTGTCTGTAAAAGAAATCACGGATAATTCTTATAACACGGCAACATACTCTGTTGGAGATTATTATCGTAATGCGTCAGCGGATCAGCTGCGCATGAACAGTGTATATCTCTTTGATAATGGTGGCTCATTGCAGCTTACAAACCAACGTGGTTATTATGCGCCTTATAGTACAGAAAACCCTGATGGATATCCTGCAGGATTAAAAGAAGCGCGCAGAGCGGAGCTTTGCGAAGATTGGACGGGTGCTATCAATCAGGCAATAGCAAATGGTAATGCTATCACTAACTACGATGGGACGAAGACGTATAATTTCAAAGATTTAGATAAAAACGGTGATGGTAAAATTGATGCGATTACCGTTATTTATAAAAACGAATCTACGATTTCTGTGAATCGGTCAGAGCCTCTTTGGAATTATAAGGATATTGCAAATGATTATATCCATATTCCGCTAGGAAATGGTAAAGAAATAGAAAGCTATGATTATGTGCAGTTGACCAATAATTATGACACGTTATATCAGGCATCAGATCATAAGAAGATTGTATCCCTCAAAACACCAATTCATGAGATGGGGCATATCTTTGGACTAAAGGATTTGTACAAATCACCGGGAGTTTCACCGATATATTATTTGTCTGCTATGTCAAATGCCATTTCTCCAGTCCCACAGGGATTGACAATTAAGGAGAAAGAAGCACTTGGTTGGACGAATGGCGTAATGCTAAAAGAAATTGTGGCATCGGGACAATATCAGCTAAAAATGAGCGGGATTGCGGGTACAGAGAATTGTGTGGGTTATAAAGTTGATATCCCAAAAACGAAGAAGACACTTTATTTAGAATACAGAAATTTTTCTTCTGATGGCAATAAATATGATAATACACAGAATAAAGCGTTAACAAATACGAGTGGAGACAGTGTGTCGCCAACAAGCATAACATCTGGATTGGTGTGCTATCTTGCACAAACGGATGTGAAATTTCCTAGTAATTTAAATGGTTCAGCGGGTAATTGGGCATTTGAAGCACTTGGAGGCTCGATACCAACGAAAGTTGATGCAGCACTTACAGCAGGTCAGGCGTTAGCTGTTCCGGGTGGTATCACAGTTCGCGTTGATCGTATCGAGGGGGATACACTTACCTTTCAGATCGAAGGTGAATTTGCACCGCATGAGCATACAGGAGGCATTGCCACCTGTTCAAAAAAAGCAATCTGTGAGAAGTGCGGAGAAGAATATGGTGACTATGATACAACACGTCATTTGCATACAGAGCGACGTGGCGTGAAAGAAGCAACGCAGGAAGAGGAAGGTTACACAGGGGATTTGTATTGCGTTGATTGCAATATAATGTTAGAAAAAGGTAAGACAATAGACAAATTGCCGGTCGTACCACCAGAGGTTAAACCGGATCCAGTTGTACCACCAGAGGTCAAACCAGAGCCAGATGTACCACCAGAGGGCAAACCAGACCCGGATGTACCACCTGCGGTAGAACCGACACCAGATGTGAAACCGGAGGCAAAACCGCCGGTATCTACACCGCCAATCATGTTAAATGGTGAACAATCCGTGGTTATAAAAAGCGAAACGGAAGAAATGAATGCGGAATTCCGTTCGAGTGCGCCAATTGATACATTTCTAAGAGTTGAGATGGATGGTGCCGCGTTAGTACAAGATCAGGATTATACCGTTCGTTCCGGAAGTACGATTGTAAGTTTAGTTCCATCTTATATTGCAAGCCTTTCTGACGGGGAACATCAGATTTCGATTGTTTCCACAGTCGGAACGGCAAGTGCGAGGTTTAGTGTGCTGACAAGTGCGAAGAAAGACGATACGAGTACAGTAGATAAAACACCGGAAGAGGATAAGAAGCTAGATGATATTAACACGGACAAAACCAAAGATTCTGGAATAAAATCGCCACAATGTGGGGAAAAAAAGGGACTGAAGTTTTGGGTGTGGAAAATAGTAGAAGTGATGAAAAAGGCGTGGTAATCCACGCCTTTTTCATAAAGGTTTCGAAAATCCGTTATCTACATATATTAAAGGACGAGAACATGAATAAGATGATTTTGATATTAATTACAACAATCAATCAAGTGGGAAAATTCTTTGGCGATGCAAGTGCCTTTGCAAATTTTTGTACAATACTATTATTTGTTATTTTTGTAATTGGTAAAATATGGATTTTATTTAGGAATAGAAGTCTGTACAATGAGAATTTTGAATATTTGATGGTAGATGAAAGTGAAGAGTTTAATTGCCAATTTATGTTAGGGGGGCAAGATACAATCAAATTATCATCACCAGATGGAATATATGATGTTAAAATATACAAGATTATTGAAAGAAATAAAAAAGGGACAAGAGTAACGAAAAGGGAATTGATTTCTGCAAAGAACGAGGATAATATTTATCATCCTCTGAAATTAAATAAAAACGAAGCGGTTTATATTAGAACTGATTTGCCATGTGGTGCCCCTTGTTATCAGATTCAAATAACCAAGTTTGATTATGTAAAAATCATTGCTGAGTTAGGAAGTAATGGAAAAGTGGGGGGTGTGTCATTAGTTAATTGTAAAACAAAATATGGAATAAGAAGTTTTTTATATTATCTATGCGAATAATGAATAAGTAGAGTATTCTTGATAATTTCACTTGTCGGTTTAGAGTGATGTTACATTGAAAATGACATGGAGCTATGATAAAATTTTATTGGGTGTCACCATAACGGTAGGCGGTTGACCCTCTACGGAGGGACTGTGACCCTCCGATTACATAGAAACCCGAAAGGGAATCGAAAGAAGTCATTGATTTCTCGGAAAGGAGGGCTAAGCCATATGAGTATTGTTGATTTTATTGCAGTGGTAAGCTTCGGTTTAACCTGCTTTGGATTCGGATATTCCTTTGGTAAGGATAATAATAAGACACAAAAATAGCCGCCCCGACCTGTAAGTTGAGCGGCTATTCTTAGCTAAACAATTTCGGGTCAACCGTCTATCGGTGATACCCTTTTTGTATAATTAATATATCACGTATGGGTTCAAAATTCAACTCAAAAATCGTAAGCGGTAGTGTAAATTGTTGGTGACAAGTGAAGTGATCTGGTAGTATAATAATTATTACATATTACAATTTGGTGATATTGAGAAAAAAATTACTAACGAAATCGGTTACAAACTAAATCATACGGGGCGAGAGAATAGTCAATAATGATAATATAATTATTACAAATTCTATCGCTCCTATTAATTTGCTGAATATGTTTTGGCTTACAGATAATAGAAGAATAAACTATATTGAGGCTGTAAGAGATTAAAAAGATGTTGTGACTAGATTGCAGGAAGAATAAAAAGAGGAACTAGTGATGCAGTACATAGATCGAATGGGTAATTTGGCCAGTGTTTTGGGATTGATTTTATCCATAATTACATTAATCCTAACCGGAACTGTGAAGAGCCAGATTAAAAAAATTGTCAAAAGACAGATGGATGAGCAGGAAATTGAAGAAAACAGAGACAAATTTATTCGGGAGTTGGATGAATTGTTGACATATGCAAAGACAAAAGATTACACGAAATTAAGAGAGATGGATAGTTATTCAATTATTAATGAAATTGTGCTATGCTATTTAAATAATTGGAGTACATTGAATTTGTATAATAAATGGACAGAATCTTGTGTGAACAAATATCGTCTGACAATAAAGTGGAACTGAATACAAAAAATATATGGGGATGATATAAGTAGCGAAGAAATGAAAAATAAAAAGTTGAGAGACTATATAGCGTTTGTTCAACTTTTAAAATCAATAATAAAAAGGAGATGACAATTATGGCTGGTGAAAGAGAAAATAAACTTATTAATGTGATAATTGAAAAAACAACGAATAGTTCTCTTGTATGGAGACGAATACAGAAAGTAGATTTTGATAGCAATATTTTTTTGAGAAGATATTATTCAGATAATAATATGGCAATGGATACGGTCAACTGTTATCAGGCAGATTATAATAATGGGGTGATATATTATACGAACCAAATATATGATGGATTTCGAGAATTGGATGTTCAACCTGAAGCGGATAAGGCGATTACAAAAGTGAGTAAAGATTATCGCCAATTGTCATATCTTGAAGATGCCATTAGGAAACAAATTGACAATCCAGAAGATTTCCTTTCTAGTTTATTAGAGGGGGCAATGGAAGAAAACGAAATATATCAATAGTACTTTTGAAATGCGTAGGTTGAAAAATTTTGGGGTGGGATAGTATTGTGCTAAATGAGAGAGCAAGCATTTTAAAGTTGGGATAGTAGTGAAGTAGATAAGGATTAGTACAGGTGACTAGAATGAGAAGAGTAGCGGTAGATTTATTTTGTGGGATTGGTGGTTTGACCAAAGGTTTATCTATGGCTGGAATAGATGTTGTAGCAGGATATGATATAGATGGAACGTGTCGATTTCCGTATGAGACAAATAATGGGGGGAGTTTTATAGAAAAAAATGTTGAGGATATATCTAAAGAGGAAATCAATAGGTGGTTACCAGCAGATGCAGTTAGGATGATTGTGGGGTGTGCTCCATGCCAACCATTTTCGCGTTATTCATTAAGATATAGAAAAGATGGGCATAAAGACAACAAGTGGAAGTTGTTATATTCTTTTGCTAGAATTGTTAGGGAATGCCAACCTGATATTGTTTCTATGGAGAATGTTCCAAGTTTGGAAAAAGAAGAGGTGTTTATTGATTTCGTTACAGAATTGGAAAAACATGACTATTTTGTAGAGTGGAGGGTAGTGTATTGCCCTGAATATGGTGTTCCACAAAAAAGAAAACGTTTAGTCTTGCTTGCGTCCCGTTTTGGACAAATTAGGATGATAGAACCATTATATGTACCAGAAGAATATCGCACAGTGAGGATGGCAATTGGTGATCTGCCAGCCATTAGAGACGGTGAGATTTGCCCGACAGATAATATGCATAGAGCAAGTAGATTGTCGCCATTGAATTTGCGAAGAATACAGCAATCGGTGCCAGGGGGGACATGGAGAGATTGGGACAAGGAATTACAATTAGAATGTCATGGCAAGAAAAGCGGAAAAACGTATGGATCAGTTTATGGGAGGATGTGTTGGGATGAACCATCACCAACAATAACGACACAGTTTTATGGTTATGGAAATGGAAGATTTGGTCATCCAGAGCAGGATAGAGCCATTTCCTTAAGAGAAGGAGCGTTGTTACAGTCGTTTCCAGAAAATTATGTTTTTACGGATGAAAATCATCAATTGCACAAGCGAGAAGTGGGGGTTCATGTGGGAAATGCGGTTCCGGTAGAATTGGGACATGCAATTGGGATTAGTATACAACGACATTTAGATGAATTTATAGGAGAAGAATAATGAAACAGACGGGGAAAAAAGATATGACTGAAAAGATTGCAAAATCTTCACAACAGATATCTGAAAAGAAGCAGAGTATAAAATACGATACTAGAGATTATGTTATAGGATATTTAAAAAAAATATATGAAGAGGGGAATTTGTATGTTCCACTTGAGTACCAACGTCAGTTTGTTTGGGGACCAAACAACAAATGTTTTTTTATAGAGTCGGTGTTGATGGGCTTACCAATACCGTTTATGTTTTTTGCTGATACAGAAGATGGAAGGGTTGAAATCGTTGACGGTGCACAAAGAACACAAACATTAATTGAATTTATGCAAGGGGATTTGACGTTAGATGGACTAGGCGTATTAAGCGAGTCTAACGGGATGACTTATAATGATTTAGATCCAGCGGTGCAAAGAAGATTTGAAAACACAAATATACGTGTTGTTTTTCTGGAGGAGGGAACAACAGAAAGCGTTCGTCAAGAAATTTTTAAACGTATCAATACAAGTGGCATGCAGGCAAATCCGGCGGAAGTAAGGCGTGGAGCTATTGATGGACCATTCATGGATTTCTTACAAGAATGCACAAATAATAAAATGTTTAATAGACTAGCGCCGAGAAGCGAACAAACAGAAAAACGCTTTGAAGGATTTGAGCTGGTCTCTAGATTTTTTGCTTATTATGATAACTATGACAGGGGCTTTGTGAATTATAATGGTGAGGTGGCCAAATATATTGATAGTTATATTGAATGTATGAATAATGACTGGATGAAAGAGCCACGGAGGCAAGAATATGAAAATATATTTGAAAATATGTTACAGTATGCGGAGAAGAGTTTGGGACAGCGTGGATTTAGAAAAAAAATTGGAAGCAATACAACACCGAGAGCGCGATTTGAGGCACTAGCTGTAGGAATTGCACTTGCACTAAAACAAAATCCAGATTTGCCAGTGTGTAATATGGAGTGGCTTGATTGTGAGGAGTTTACAGAGATAACCAGATCGGATGCGGCTAACAATAAGAAGAAGTTACAAAGAAGAATTCGGTTTGTAAAAGAAAATTTATTGGGGGACAAATGATTGCACTAAGGGAAGTGTTTACACAGCGAAAAGATGAGATTCAAAAATTTGTGGAGTTGATGCAATTTTTAGAACGGAAAAAAATAATGCCAGAGGAAGGTGAGGAAACATTTGAACAATTTTTTCATGGAAAGGTGGGATTGCAATTTTCTTATCAGGAGTTAATAAACGTTCTAAAGTCTAATTATGCGTTAATGCTATATAATATTATCGAATATACGGTTACTGGGCTCATGGAAACTATCTACGATGAGATAAAAATGGGTGGTTTGTCCTATATAGAAGTTAATGAATCAATTAGAACAATATGGAGAAAAGCCATGGTAAAACCCCTGAAAGATCCAAATTCTAATCACACAACATTTATTAAACGAAATGAGGAAATCATAGAGGAGATATTAGGAAGAAAGGTGCTGGTGATAAAAGCAAAGGATACGTTGCCAGGAGGAAATTTGGATGGTCAAGCAATAACACAGATATTTCGAGATCATGGTCTTACTATTGATATGCATAGTTCAAATTATAGACCGGATATACTGAAAAGTTTAAAGGACAACAGGAACAATTTGGCACATGGAACGGTTTCTTTTGTAGAGGCATTGCGTGATGATAGTATCAATGATTTAAAGGAGAATTGCGACTTGGTTATTGCTTTTTTAGAAGAATTAATACAAGAAGTAGAACAATATATCGTTATAGAGGGATTCAGAAACAGGGAGGAACCAAAGGAGTAGATTATAACGAAAAAAGTATATGTATGAGACGATGAATGACTCTTGTATGAATATCTCATGTGATATGTTACAGATTAACACGGTATACCTACAAAGTATGTGTAAGACCATTGAAGGAGATGGGTAATTATATCCAATATGATGATACAATCGCATTTCATTCAGGATATTATATCAAAGAGCTTGTCGAGGAAAGTGGGCTGACGCAAGAGGATTTTGCAAAGAGATTAGACATAACTCCAAAGAATTTGAGTCTTTTGATCATCGGTTTTTTCGAGACAAATTTGGATTGCCAGATTTGCCAATAAAAAAGATGAACAAATAAAGACATTGAGACGTTCCTTTGATATGGCAACGCTGACGGTTCTTGCCCAGAAAGACATGGCGGTTAGTTTTAGAAACTCGACACAAGAACTCAAATACAAAGGACTCCAGGAATTGTATTGGGGAGATTGCAGAATGACGGATTCGTGCGATTTGATGATTGGACGATGAAACCCTTACGACATAAATACATGGTGACAAAGGAGGGCAGATGAGAAATAACACGAGGTCTCATACTGTTGTCAGGGAGAATTGGTTTTAGTGAATCATGAATAAATAATCCGGGAGGTGAAATCCACACACTGGGCAGGTGGTGAATTTCATTTCTCGGATTATTTAGTTGAAGGTATCAAGTTGGAAAGGAAGTAAAGCGTGAAACAAATATTTAATAATCTTATCGTTAATTCGAATATTATTGGTTCAATATTTAGTGGTGTTATGGTAGCAATATTGGTTCCAACAATTAATTATATTTGGAAGTCGATCAAGAAAATTTTATCTCGAATGAGTGCCATAGGTAATGTAAATTGGAAAGAAAGACACATTATAAGTGGTATTATTTTTAGCGAGGTCAGTGAACGCACTATACTAAAAAGAAGAGATATAATCAAGAAATATTTATATGATATGTTGATGATAATTATGATACCAATAGTCCTCCTTGGTATGTTATATACTGCGGAAGTTTTTGCAGAAATTCGAATGAACCAAGTGGAAGATTATGTGCAGTATGGCGCAGTTGGTGGAATGCTGTGTGGGTGTGTATGCATGACATCCATATTGGGTAAAAGGCTAAAAAATAATGGGGCACGGGGGCTACTGTTGGTACTAGTGGAAATGCTATTGTGTTCCTTTGGTTTTTCTATGCTTGCTGAACTAAAATGCCTTATAGTTTTTATCCAAGGCGTGGCATATATTTTTATTAATAGTATTTCGCTATATGTAAGGAAATATATATTTGTCACTAGATATAAGGATTGGTTTACAAAAATATGTGATTTTGTTAGATATGGTATATTGGTTATTATTATGAATTATCAGATGCTCTATTCGAATGAAGTGTGGGGGAAAATATTTGATTTATGGATTGGTATAACGATTATTGAGTATTTATATGGATGGAGGAGAGTACGAGAAGGTGCGAGAATAGTAGTTTATTTGGTAGGGGGAGAGATTCTGGGGTGTGATCGAGTACTGGAATTAAAAGATGGTCGAGTCATGTGTGTGGAAGCTAATGATGAGACGCACATCGTAGAGAAGAATCATATAGCATATATGATGTGGCAACGCGTAGAGATGTGTACTGGAAAGGATAAAAAAAGGCAAAAACTACGATGCGAATTTGTGGGGGGATTACAGATTTTCTACAATAAATATTGGGTGGACAAGAATAAATGGTTTCACTTTGTATTGCGTCAAAATGGAGTGAGGAAAGAATATCTGTGCTTGGCGACACATGTGCAAAAATATGGGATATGCTGAAGGAATATTGTAGGATATCCTTCCACTTGGACTTCCCTGGTTGCCAAAATGTTACAAAATTGCTACAATAATACTAATTATGTTCGTAATTAATAAATAAGAAAGGAAGAGATAATTTATGAAACATTATGACTATCTCGTAGTAGGTGCTGGTCTGTTTGGAGCAACATTTGCATACGAAGCAAAAAAAAGAGGGAAAGAAGTACTTGTAATTGATAAGAGAGATCATGTCGCAGGTAATATCTACACAAAGGAAGAGGATGGCATCAATGTGCATGTTTATGGTGCACACATTTTCCATACTTCAGACAAGGCAATCTGGGAGTACATCAATCAGTTTGCAGAATTTAATAACTACATTAATTCACCGATTGCAGTATATAAGGATGAGTTGTATAACTTGCCTTTCAATATGAATACGTTTAGTAAGATGTGGGGCATTCGTACACCACAGGAAGCAAAGGATATCATTGAAAAGCAAAAAGCAGAATATGATATTGATGAGCCAAAGAACTTAGAGGAACAGGCACTTTCTCTTGCAGGTAAGGATGTGTATGAAAAGCTTGTAAAGGGATATACCGAGAAGCAGTGGGGAAGAGATTGTACAGAGCTTCCAGCATTTATTATCAAAAGACTTCCAATGCGTTTTACATATGATAACAATTATTTTAACGATCGTTTCCAGGGAATCCCAATGGGCGGTTATACACAGATTGTAGAGAAGATGTTAGATGGTATTGACGTGGTTACCGGAGAAGATTTCTTTGATGTAAAGAAAACTGGCAAGCTATCTGACGGAACAGAAGTAAGCTACGACCGTATTCTCTTTACCGGACAGATTGACGAATACTTTGATTCACAGTTTGGACCACTCGAATATCGTTCTGTTCGTTTTGAGACAGAAAAACTGGATATGGAGAACTATCAGGGAAATGCTGTCGTGAACTACACAGAGCGTGAAGTACCATACACACGTATTATTGAGCATAAGCATTTTGAGTTTGGTACACAGCCGACAACAATCATTTCAAGAGAATATTCGTCTGAGTGGAAGCCGGGCGTAGAACCATATTATCCAGTGAACAATGAAAAGAACGATGCACTTTATGCCAAGTATGCAGAGCTTGCCAAGAAGGAAGGTAATGTCATCTTTGGCGGACGTTTGGGTCAGTATAAATATTACGATATGGACAAGGTGCTCATGGCAGCGCTTGAGTGTGTAAAGGAAGAATTCTAACATGATGCAGATGCTACAATGTAGTTTATTTGTCATAATTGCTACAGTTATTGTGGGAACGCTAGGAACAATTGGCCTGGACAATGTAGAAAAACAAGCATCTATAACAGAGGTGATACTGCGGGGACTTATCTATGTCTTCGCAGTATTTCAGCTCCTATCAATCCCGGCAATATATAGATACATGTCACTGCATGCGTTTGCATGGGTGGTTGCATGCACTCTAGTAGCAATGACTGGTGGAAAGATAATTTGGAGTGTAAAAAAGAAAAGTAAAATACGGTGTGGAATCAAACATCATTGGGACGAGAAGACCATATGGAATTTGATGGCGTTAGTGCTTATTGCTTTTCAATTATTTATGGCAGTTGCCTATGCAAATACAAATGATGACGATGCGTTTTATGTGGCGACAGCGACGACAGCTGTAGAAAGTGATAGCTTATATGCGGTGAATCCATATACGGGTGATCCTTTTGCATCATTTCCGGCGCGTTATGTGTTATCACCGTTTCCTCTATTTTATAGTGTGATTAGTTATTTTACAGGCGTTTCTGCGACAATAATTGCGCATATAGTGATGCATGTGGTGTTCATTGTATTGGCATATGGACTGTATGCGGCGATAGGAAGAGAGATTTTTGGTGATGATGCGCATAAAAATGGCGTATTTATGACAGCACTTTGCGTAGTAAATATCTGTTCGCTTGGGGCTGAGCATTTACAGGGATCTATGTTGCTATTGCGGAATTGGCAGGGAAAAGCAGTTCTGGCAACGATTGTTATACCGTTTATCATGTTACAGTTGTGGCGAATGCATAAGACGGGTCAAAGTAAAACAGACTATGTTCTTTTGTTTAGCACTATGTTAGCATCGTGTTTTGTTTCATCCATGGGAATTGTGCTTGGAGTAGTTACCCTTGGAGTGTACGGTATGACGGATTTGATTTTAAAACATGATCTAAAAAAGTTTATGATGACAATGTGTTGTGCATTACCTAATATTGCATATGCACTAATGTATGTGAGGATTCGATGATGTTAGAGATTATGAGATCAATTTATGCCAACTATTTGAAATTCATCGAAGATCAGGTCTATTGGTATGTATTTCTGTTTGCATTGATTATAATCATTGGATTTGGTGTGGCAAAGGAAAAGAAAAGGTTTCTGATGATTGCCATGGGGATTTTTTCAGTCGTTTATATTTGCCCGATAAGTGCCCGTCTACTGATGTATGGTATGGGTAGTGATGTGTATTGGCGTATGTTTTGGCTTGTGCCGATTCCAATTGTGATCAGTGTCGCACTTGTGCTGTTGGATGATAGAATGCCTGTAAATAAGGTATTGCGTTTTCTCTGCATGATTGCTGTTTTACTTTTGATTGGCAAAATAGGAAAAGTCATGTATCAAGGAGATATATTTGCAAAACATGATAATATGTATAATTTGCCGCCAGAAGCAATCGCGGTGTGTGATGCAGTGAATGAAGACGCTGATGCAAATGGAGTGGCGGATAAACGACTTGCGGCATCTGGAGATTTGGTTTGCTATGTCAGACAATATGATGCATCTATTCATATGCCATATGGAAGAGATGGGCTGAGAGGCACATATGAGACAGAATTGGCAAGGCAGATATATCAGCTCATGGAAACTTCGGGTACAGATTTTACAATGCTGACAACGTTATTACAGCAGGACGGATGTAATTATTTGGCATATTATAGCAGTGAAGATGTACGCCAGACGCTTACATCATTGGGGTATCGTATTGTCGCATCAACAGAAAGTCATGATGTCTACGCAGTGCCACAGGAGAGCAATTACGATGGCTGGATTCTGATGTGTTATCCGGATGCATCAGGAAATCAAGGTGAATTCTTTACCTTAAAGAATAAAAAAACGGGAACATTTATTGTAGTTGATGGCGGCTGGGCAGAGAATACAGAACGGGTTCGACAGGTTATAGCAGATAATGGTAATGTGGTAGATGCATGGTTTATTACGCATTATCATAACGATCATGTGGATGCGTTCAATAATATCTATCACGACCCACAAGGCATAACAATCAAAAAGATATATGATTCGCCATTGGATGTGCAGGTATTTGAACAAGTGGCACAGGAATGGGATACACCGGATTCCTTTAAGACATACGTACAACAAACAAAGAATGATGAACGTGTAGAGCATTTGAAAAGGAATCAATCATTTGAAATAGATGGATTACGATTTGACATTTTTAATGCATATGACCAAGTGGTGTATGATACATGCCAAGGCGATATACCAAATGATTGTTCCTTGGTATTCAAGGTGTCTGGAGCAAAAGATAGTATACTCTTTTGTGGTGATTGTCACACAGCAGAAATGGCAGACATGCTGATTTCTCGTTATGGCGAAAACTTACAGGCGGAATATGTGCAGCCGGGACATCACGGAAATAATTCTTTTCCAACATCTTTTTATGATGTTGTCAATCCATCCGCTGTCATCTTTAATGCACCAGAGTGGCTGATGACGGGGGAGAATTACACGGCAAAAGACTTAAAGGAATATTTTGAGCAAAAAAATGTCAAAGTATATGATTATTCATCACCATGTTTGATGTTTCGATTTGAATGATTTATAGGGGTGGATAGAAATATATCAGCTGGAATGTGTTTTGAGGGAAAAGTGTAAAGGAGATTTTGTGAATAAATATCTGGAGAAGATCAAGTATAGTGAATTTTATAAGGAAAATCTTCAAAAGACCCATTTGGTGCAGGGACTACTTTCAATCAGAGATAAGCTGCGGCTAGCGACAGAACCTAGGGGACTGGAACTGAAAACACAGTTAGAATGTGATGCGCGATTGTTTGATAGTATTATCGACAAAAAAATATCTTTGTATATTACGAATGATTGGGGGGGAGGATCAGAAAGCTACTTGAAGCAGCAACAAGAGAAAGCTGTAGACAGTAATCAAAAGATAATAGTCCTACGATATCGAAAAAATAAAAAAAGATACGAGATAGAGGGATTCTATGAAAAGCAACCGGTTTATTTGGAAGATATATCGGAATTGAAAGAACTTGGGAACTGGTTGCATATTGAGGAAATATATATAAATCAATTCGTACTGCTTCCCAATATCATGCAAGTGTTAGAGGAAGTTCTGGTGGCAAAGGAACATTTTAATGCAAAATTGGTAATGCTGGTGCATGATTATTTTGCGGTTTGCCCATCGTTTACGATGACAAATAGAGAAGGAAAATTTTGTCGTGATGCAATCGGGGTTCCGTGTCAGGAGTGCTACAAAGAATGGAATTTTCAAAAGACATATGCAGTAGATTCTATTAGAGATTGGAGAAGTCATTGGAGACATTTTTTGGAGACATGTGATGAGGTTCGTTGTTTTTCTGAAGATACCCAAAAAAGGATGAGAAAATTTTATGGAGATCATCTGGCATATACCTGCATTCCACATGCTGTAACATATCTAGAGCCGGTAACGAGGGGAACCAAAACGACAAAGTACTTGAATATTGGAATTCTGGGTGTATTGAACAAACAAAAAGGCGGGCGCGTTGTCCAGGAAATGCTGCAAGAAATACAAGATAGAAATTTGGCGATTCGTATTATCCTACTGGGTTTTGCGGATGGAATCAAGTTGAAAGAATCAGAGCACTTTATATGTACCGGACGATATCAACCAACTGATTTGCCTCGTCTGATTCAAAAAAATGATATTGATGTGTTTTTTATAGCCTCTATATGGCCAGAAACGTTTTCCTATACTACAGAAGAGGTTATGAAAATGAATATGCCAATTGTGACATTTGATTTGGGCGCACCGGCGGATCGGGTAGCTGGTTATGAAAAGGGCATGATATTAGATTTGACAATGAAACCGGCTGAAATTTTAAAAAGGATTAGCTCGTGGAAGGCTTTAGAACGCAGATAATATTAGAATATAATATGAGATATAGGGTGAAATAAAAGAGATATATAGGAGAATTATGTTGCAATGAAAAAAGTGCTGCAATGGGATAGCTGTAAAAAACAATTGCCGATGATACTTTTTGTACTGGTAATGTTAATTGGCAATATTCAAATACTCATGAGTATAAAAAATATGCCGGATAAACAATACAATTTATACAGGCAAGATGATTATGTTGGAATAGAAGAAGGTCGGAAGTATCCTGTTGACATATATTGTGATAATCCCAAGGAATTCATAGTATCGCTAAAGAATGCAGAAGCGCTAATAGAAAATGTATCTTATGTATTGGAAGATGAAAACGGTAAGACATTATATGAATATGAGGCGAAAGTCGGTGATGGATTAGAAAGAGTTGATGAAACAACGGCTGATTTACATGTGCCTTTGCGTGGAGAGTATGTGCATGGAAGAAAGCTGTTTCTCTTATTCAGAAATAATATGATGGGAACGGCGATATATGGTAATGCAGAAAAAGGAATATGGCATATAGAAATATATACTCCGGACAAGAGCTGGTATTATGTCTGCATTTTATGCATAGATGTCATATTGAGTTTAGGAATGTATGGTTTGCTTAAAAATGGATTATCCACGAAAGCGTATATCATCAGCTCGTTAGTGATGGGAATTTTGTTGGCGTTGATATTGCCACCAGATAGCCAGGATGATGAGTTTCGCCATCTTGTAAGAGCATATGATATATCACAAGGACATATTATCACACATCAGATAGATTCGAAGGAAAACATGAAAGGAAATGCTATTGGTGAACTGTATGGTCATTTTCCATATGCCGAGATACCGGCAGAAATGGATGCACAAAGAATGACGGATCAAAGCATAAATTATGATAACACTTCCTATCAGGCGGAAATTAACTTAAGTGCATCAAGAGAGCGAATGCAGACAATCTTGGCAGAGGATGAAGAGCAAGGGACGAAAATGGTGGCTCAGACGGGGACATGGGCTGTGACGGTACTCAGTTATTGGCCGCAGGTACTAGGAATATGGTTTGCCCGTTTATGTCATGTGAGAGCATTCTTCTTTTGTTACTTTGCAAGAATTGCCAACATGCTGGTATGTACACTGATTGGATATGCTGCGTTAAAATTACTACCGGAATATCAATTAGGAATCTGGGCATTCCAGCTTATGCCGGGGTTTCTCATATTAAAATCATCTAATTCGACAGATGGCTTATTGATTAGTTTATGCATCTTATTTGTGGTCTATCTGGTATCTCTTAAAAGGAATGAGCAAATATGGTATAATTGGAAACGAGTGCTTTTTTTAATTGGATTAAGTACATATATAGCACTGATGAAATTACCATATATACTTTTACTAGGTGTAATTCTTGTCTTTACAAACGGAAATTACAAACAGAAGAAATGGAGTTTTCTTAAATCCTGTGGTTTTGCAGGCGGAATGTTTGTTGTATCCTATATTTTGTACACGCGTTTCAGGGGATTTTTTATTAGGATGACTATGAATCAGGTGCCAATCGGTCAGAGGAGCAGTATGGAAAGTTCTACGATGTTAGAAGATATTATGTGGCTGATGCAGAATAGAAGAGTCTTTGTAAAATATCTTTTGGGTCAGATAGGACCAACTGTGGACAATGTGATACAAGCAATCAATGGAAGATTGTATCCACTTGGAATAGCATATTTTTTGATTGTATTAGTAATGATGCTTGCAATGAAAAAATATGTGAATTGGGATCGCAAATTGTGGATGTTCTTATTGTTTATAGGAACATGGATCTCAATTATCTGGGTATTCTTTGCAGTGGATGATGCTGGTGTGGGATATAACTGGGGGGTTAGCCCGAGATATATGTTACCATTATTGCCACTTGGATTTGTATTACTTCCAATCGGGAATGAACGAAGTACAAAAGTGGCGGAAAATATGTATTATATTCTTTATTTTACAAGTATAGTTCAAGTTCTGTATGGTATATATTATTATTGGATAGCATAAAGGTAAGGATAGAAATGAAAGTGATAGAAAAATTGCCAAAACGTATGGTTCGGTTTTTAAAAAGAATATATCATGGAGTACGGAATAGAATTAATCGTATTATTTCAGGGAGAAGAGAAAAAAGAAATACAGATATTTGTCAACTGATGAAAAAGGTCATGACAAAGGAATGTTCCTATGTAGAATCGGATGAAGTGATCGATGTAATCGTTCCTATTTATAACGGATATGACTATTTGGTTCGCTTATTTCCGACTCTGAATAAAACAGATCTCAAATCTCAGATATACCTTGTAGATGATTGTAGTACGGATGAGAGAGTTATACAATTAGAAAAAGAGTTCGTTCAACAGACACCAAATGCAGTCCTTATGAAAAATAAAGAGAATTATGGTTTTGTTAAATCGGTAAATTGTGCATTACTTAATTCCCAAAATCATGTTGCATTAGTAAATACCGACACAGAACTGCCGAACCATTGGTTGGAGAGATTGATGGCTCCTATTTTAAATGATAAAAAAGTCGGATCATCAACACCATACACAAACAGTGGGACAATTTTCAGCTTTCCAAATTTTTGCTATAATAATTCAATTTATCGTGGAATGTCGGTAGAACAGATTGACGAAATTTTTCAATATATTTGCCCGCGCTATAGTAAAGCTCCAACTGGAGTGGGATTTTGCATGGGAATGAATAAGGAAGCAATTCGCCAGGTTGGAGGCTTGGACTATGAAACGTTCTCAAAAGGATTTGGCGAAGAGAATGATTGGTGTCAAAGAGCCATTCGAAAAGGATTTAGCAATGTTCAGGTGGAAAATTTATTTGTCTATCATAAGCATGGTGGCTCTTTTGCGTCAGAAGAAAAAGAAAGGTTGATTCGCCATAATTTAGCGATTGTCAATAAGCGTTATCCTAATTATGAAAGAGACGTGAGACGATTTATTGAGAGAGATCCCAACAGAGAAATACGTCAACTTGTACAGATGCTGTTGGATATGAATTGTCCGCAAGCAAAAAGCATACTGTACTTTGATCATTCTCTGGGAGGAGGAGCAACTGCTTATCTGGATAGGCAAATTAAGGAACAGTTACAAGAGGGAAATGCGTGCTCAGTCATCAGGTATCATATTACAGAACAGAGATATGGGCTTGAGTTTTATTGCGGAGAATTAAAAAAACAGTATACATTTGCTTCATTAGAGGAATTCAATCAAATTCAAAACTGGCTACACTTTGACGAAGTGGTCGTGAATGAAGTGGTAACCTATCCGAATATACAGAAAGTATTAGATTGGATTTATGAATTTGCAGAAGTACAGAAGGCAAAGCTCGTTTTTTTGTTTCACGATTATTTCGCAGTGTGTCCAACAATTAATTTGGTAAATGAAAGAGGCGTATATTGCGACTTACCAATGGGTAAATCCTGTGAAGAATGTTTCAAATCACATCATTTGGATCAAATATTTTTGTATCATGATGTTAAACAATGGCAACATATGTGGCAGGCTTTCTTGGAAAAGTGTGATGAAGTTCGCACTTTTTCAGAAGATACAAGAAAACGTGTGGAGGGGATCTTTGGAAAAAGCGTAAAATACACAATGATACCACACAAAGTGGAGTATCTTTTCCCTGTTCACAAAACAAAAAAGACGACAGATACCTGGAATATAGGAATATTGGGAGTGTTATCTGATCATAAAGGTGGAAAAGTCGTTAAGGAAATGCTGGAACAGCTGAAACATGACAATCCATATCAAATGAAAATCAAGCTTATTGGTGAGGTAGAAGACAATACACTTATAGCATATGATGACTTTGAACAAACAGGTAGATATCGTACGGGAGAACTTCCGCGATTGATATTAGAACAGGATATAGATATTATATTTATACCATCTATTTGGCCGGAGACGTTTTCTTATACTACAGAGGAAGCAATGCAAATGGGATTGCCGGTAGCATGTTTTGATTTGGGAGCACCGGCAGACCGCGTACGCGAATACGATAGTGGGATGATTATTTCGCAAATGGATGCCGGACAAGCATTAAAACAGTTTGCAGACTTCTTTCGTTCACTATCATATCCAGAAACTTCAATAGACAAAGAAGTTGTCTATATAACAGAATATGCATCTTTTTCTTCGAGGTATCGCTTAGAGCATTTGTACGAGGAGATGCTTGCAAAAGGGATAAAAGGAAAGATTTGGACGATAGAAGAAATGCCATCAAAAATGGATTGGGATAAGGTGAAGAGTATTGTAATCTATCGCTGCAAGGATGTAGAACCGATTCATGGTTTAATGATGGAAGCTGAAAAGAGAAAAATTCCAGTTTTTTATAGTGTAGATGATCTGATATTTGACTATGATATAATCAAGAATTTTGATTTCTTTGATAAAAATGTCTATCATGATTTGGAGGAATATGCAAGAAAAGTCAGCGCACTTATCGAGAGATGCAGCGCAACAATTGTGTCAACAGATATGCTGGCCAAGTGCGTAAAAGAGAAGTTTCCGGAGACAAAAGTGTTAGTCGATAGAAATGTTGCAAGTATGGAAATGTGGGTGCTTTCCAATATTGCCCGCTTACAAAAGGAAAAACATACCGATAAGGTTGTTCTGGGCTATTTTAGTGGATCGCAGACACATAATGCGGATTTTGAATTGATTTCTGATGCGGTCTATGAAGTGATGAAGAATCATGCACATGTAGAACTTCTTGTGGTAGGAGTTCTTGATCTGAACGAGAAATTCAATCGATTTGATAATCGTATCAGGCGTGTGGGATTTGTGGATTGGAGAGAACTGCCGAGTCTTTTGGCAAGTATCGATATTAATTTGATGCCGTTGGAAAACACAATGTTTCATTGGTGTAAATCTGAAAATAAATGGATGGAAGCGGCAATGGTAGGTGTTCCGACAATTGGAAGCTTCAATCCGGAAATCGGTACCAACACTTCAGATGAGAAAGATATCGTATTGTGTCATGACGCAGAAGAGTGGCTATCAAAATTAGAAGCCTTAGTACAGGATAAGGATAAAAGAGAAGGAATAGGGGCACAAGCATTGCAAAGAGTGTGGGAAGAAAAAACGACCTGGAAAGGTCATGATGCAATATGTGACGCCTTGATGGAGTGAAAATGGTAAGAAAACTAAAAGAGATATGGGCGGATTCTGCAAAACGTTTTGTGATTTTAGCATTTGTATTTGGAACGATGTTTTCGTTTGGCATAATTCCTTGGCAGACACCGGATGAATATTCGCATCTAAATATGATAGGTCAGGAAATAAAAAATGAGAAGCTGGCACCTACATTTGTTTCTGAAATGAATTTAGAACAGGATGCAATCCGCAGAAACCCGGAGGTGTCAGTGAATCATGCGTTGCTGAAACAAGCGATGTTTCATCCCGCACAGTATAGTAGAAATGATGTGATGGCACATGGAATAACGATAGGATGTATAAAGCATTTGCCGGCGATTATTGGTATTCAGGCAGGTGTTATATTACATCTGCCTGTATATTGGGTGATGCAATTAGGGGAATTGTTTGCACTATCGTTTTACGTTTTCGTGGGCTATTGGACGATTCAGCTGGCACCAGCAAAAAAAAGAGTATTTGAAGTTGTTATGCTTATACCAATGGGATTGCACCAGGCGGCTTCTTTGAATTACGATGCAGTGTTATTGCCAATGTGTTATCTTTTTGTGGCATATATACTACATTTACAATGTGTAGATGCAATCAAATGGAAACATTGTATTGCAGCAGTTGTAATGCTTACAGTTATTATGTATATTAAAATGCCGTATGTTCTTTTAGCATTGCTGCTTTTGACTTTACCATTTGAAAAATTTGAATTAAAATTAGGAAATAGGAAACTAACAATATCACATCCGATACGATGCAGAGTGATACTTATCATATTGGGAATCATTGCATGCGGTTTGTTCTTCCATATATTTAAGAACAGTTATTACGTAAAAGTATTGTCCGTTTGTGCAGCAAATTATAAACAGACATTGCATTTGTTCCATGCAACGTGGAATAATTACAGGGATCACGTTGTTACTTCTATGATTGGTACATTTGGATGGCTGGATACAGCATTGCCAGTGGGATTTCCTTATGTGGTTTTGACGGTGCTTGTATTTATTACAATGACATTTGATAGGAAACCGGAGACAAAAATATCCACTGGGACAAGAGTATGTCTGCTTGGGACAGGCGTTCTTATGATTATATTTATAACGATGTCTATGATAAATCACACCATTTTAATTACACTATATGGAGTGGAAGATTTTTCTATTAAGGTTGATTATCAGAAGGCGATTTATCAGATTGCTGCAATCGGCGGATTGCAGGGACGCTATTATCTGCCTATGCTGTTGCCGGTATTATTAGGGATTCCTGAAAGTATACAAATATCAGAAAAAAGATATAACATTCTCTATACCATTTTTATTATTTGGGTACTTTTCATTAGTGTGAATGTGTTATGGAATCGTTATATTGTATAAAAGGAGAGAAAAATGAACAAGGTTTTGCTTATTATTCCTGCCTATAATGAGGAAGAAAATATTGTTCGTGTTATAGACAATATCATACAGAATTTCCCGCAATTGGATTATGTGGTAATTAATGATGGTTCTAAGGATCATACACCGGACTTGTGTCGGGAACATCACTATAATATGGTAGATCTTCCGATTAATCTGGGGTTGGCCGGTGCATTTCGAACAGGAATGAAGTATGCATTGTATCATGGATATGAATACGCAATTCAGTATGATGGAGATGGACAACACAACCCGGAATATATAGAACAGATGGCTGCGATGGCAGAAACAGAGAATTTGGATATCGTAATTGGTTCTCGGTTTGTGACAGAAAAGAAACCGAGGAGCCTGCGCATGTTAGGAAGTACTTTATTAACATTTTGCATTCGTATCACGACAGGGAAACGGATTAATGATCCTACTTCTGGTATGAGAATGTTTAATCGAAGAATGATTGCAAAACTGGCGACAACGATGAATTACGGACCAGAACCGGATACTGTGGCGTATTTAATACGGTGCGGAGCAAACATTAAAGAATATCAGGTTGAAATGAATGATAGAATTGCTGGGGAAAGCTATTTGAATTTGTCTAGAAGCATTCAATATATGGCACATATGTTTTCGTCTATTTTATTTGTGCAGTGGTTCCGTAGAAAGGAGTTATAGTTATGGCAGTATCATTGAGAGTGCTATTAATAGTTGCGTCGGTATTTACGCTCTTTTACATTACAAGAAAACTTCGAAAAGCAGAAATTGGATTGATGGATACATGTTTCTGGATTTTTCTTACCATTATATTTGTGTTACTTAGTATTTTCCCAGGAATTGCCATATGGGGCGCAAATATATTTGGTTTTATGTCTTCAGTAAATTTTATATTTCTTTTGATTATTTTCTTGCTTTTGATTCGTAATTTTTTATTGACGGTTCGGATTGCAAAATTAGAAGATCGTTTTCAAAAGCTTGTAGAGGAACTTGCTATTCGCGCAAATAGGAAAGAGAAAGAAGAGGACAATGAGTAAGAAACTGATATCTCAGATTATTTTATCTTATCGAAATTTACCCGGAATATATGAAACGTTGGATAGTGTATTAATGCAGGATTATCCGTATATCGAAATTGTTATTTCTGATGACGGATCACCGGAATTTGAAGATGAAATACCTAAAATAAAAAGATATGTACAAGAACATAAAAAAGAAAATATCAAGAATTTAGTGATGAATGCAATTGCAGTTAATGGTGGAACCGTTAAGAATATTAATAGTGCATTGGACTGTTGCACAGGAGAATATATAAAGATATTATCGGCTGAGGATTGCTTATCTAATGAGACGGTACTGTCTGACTGTTATGAGTTCTTACAAGCAGAACAGGCGCTCATTTGTTTTGGAAAAATGAGAGGTGTTTTGCCGGATGGCAGTTATAAGTATGAACTGCTAGCATGTGAGTCAGATTATGATTTGTTGAAATCCATGACAGTAGAACAACTAAGAAATAGATTGTATGCGAGAAATTATTTGCCGGCTCCTGCATGGTTTGCCCGAAAGGAATTATTTGAGCAATATGGTAAATTTCCGGAGTGTGCGAGATTGATAGAGGATTATCCTTATTGGTGTCATTTGGCACAAGAAGGGGTTCGTTTCACATTCTTAGACAAGGTGATCATCGATTATAAATTATCCGGTGTTTCAAGTACGGGAGTATATGGGGAACAGTTTATGAATGATATGTTTGCTATTTATGACACCTTTATTTTCCCATTTGATACAAGATATGGTGTGCTGCAGCCGGTTTACAATAGAATAAAAAAAGCCGGTTTGAATTTTTACATGAGTAAGGCTCGATGGGGAAAAATGAGTATGGGAGCCAAAGTGAAAAGTTACTTAAAATATGGTGTTTTTTATGCATACACAGGATGGCAGGAATTTGTTAATCGAAGAGATAATCGAAAGAAGGGAAAAGTAGATGGAAGTTAACTTGATTGATTTTGATGAACATGGTGACGACAGAGGAACATTAATTGCTTTGGAACAAAATCATAATATTCCGTTTGAAATAAAACGTGTTTATTATATGTATGGAACCGGCGCAGGTGTCAGGCGAGGATATCATGCACATAAAAAATTGAAACAGGTGTTGATCTGTGTGCATGGAGAGTGCAAAATCCTTCTGGACAACACGGAGGAAAAAACAGAGGTGTTGTTAGATACGCCCAATCGAGGTCTTTTGATTGAATCGGAAGTGTGGAGAGAAATGTATGATTTTTCTTCAGATGCGGTACTGATGGTGTTGGCTTCAGAATTATATGACGAAAGTGATTATATACGTAATTATGATGATTTCGTTCAGTATATGCAAAAAAAGGAGAATAACAATGGATATTCAATATAGCAATTTTAGAAAAATGCATGAGCCGTTAAAAGAGCAGTTACTTAAAGTGTATACAGAAGTATACGAAGATCAATGGTTTATCCATGGGAAAAAGCTGGAAGATTTTGAGACGAACTTTGCAAAATATACTGGAGCAAAGTATTGTGTAGGTGTTGGAAATGGCTTGGATGCGCTTCAACTCGCATTACGTGCATGTGATATTGGACCAGGAGATGAAGTTTTGGTGCCATCCAATACATTTATTGCAACGGTTTTAGCAGTTAGTTATGTGGGAGCCACGCCTATTTTAGTGGAGCCGGATTGGAATACACTAAATATGGATGTTGCGGAAGCAAGAAAGAAAATCACATCAAAGACCAAAGCAATTATGGCGGTACATCTGTATGGAAGAATGGCTGATGTAGAAGAATTGTGTGCTCTTGCCAAGGAACATAACCTAAAGGTAATTGAAGATACAGCGCAGGCGCACGGCGCTTCCAGAAATGGAAAACAGGCGGGAACGATAGGGGATATTGGAGCGTTTAGTTTTTACCCAGGAAAGAATCTGGGAGCATTTGGTGATGCAGGAGCAGTTGTGACCAATGATAAAGCACTTGCAGAAAAAATACGTGCATTAGGCAATTATGGGTCATCTCAAAAGTATAAACATGATTATAAAGGTGTTAATTCGCGCTTGGATGAAATTCAAGCAGGCGTATTGGACGTAAAGCTTACTATGCTAGAACAGTGGACAGAAGAAAGAAAGGCGATTGCAGAACAATACTATATGGGAATGCATAATCCAAAAGTTCGTTTGCCGAAGAAGATGGAAGAAAATGTCTATCATATTTTTCCTGTTTTTTGTGATACAAGAGATGAATTACAAGCGTTCTTGGAAGACAAAGGAATTCATTGTATGATTCACTATCCGCGTCCAATTCATTTACAGGGAGCGTACGAGGAAATGAACGGTAAAATAGGTGATTATCCAATTGCGGAGGAAATTTGTGCAACAGAGTTGAGTATTCCACTTTATCCCGGCTTAACGGAAGAAGAAATTCAGTACATAATAGAAGCTGTTAATGAGTTTTAGAATAGGAATGATAATTTGAAAGTGATCGAAAAAATATTATTTGGAACAGGGGAGAAGGGAAAAAGCGCAGATTTCTTTTGGAATATGTGTGCAAGTGTAGTGTACTCTTTTCAATCAGCAATACTTTTGTTTGTTGTTACACGGATTTCCGGATTGTTCGTTGCTGGAATATTTTCGATTAGTTATATTGTGAGTCAGACATTTGCTGTGGTAGGAAGCTATTCCATGCGAAATTATCAGGTGTCTGATATGAAAAATAAATATTCTTATGGAACCTATATATATTCCAGAATCATATCAACAATTATCATGTTTGTTACATGTATGGTGTACTCGCTATTGGAGGGATATACGGGAGAAAAACTCGTCTTGATTGCTATTTTATGCGTGTATCGTGCAGTTGATGGTTACGAGGATGTATATCATGGCGAAATGCAAAAGAGAAATCGATTGGATGTAGCATCGAGAATCGTAACGTATCGAATTGTTATTTCGTCAGCTATATTTGCGATTGGGGTATTGTGTACAAATAATATTATTTTTTCAACGGCATTGTTGACGATTTCTGCAGTGCTCTTATCCTGGGGGATGAATACAGTGGCAATTTCTGTTATGGATATGCACCAGAAACTACAAAAAAATCAGGTGTGGAAGCTTTTGTTTGAAGTAGCACCGATTTGCATAGGAGCGTTTTTGTATAATTATTTGGTGAATTCACCCAAATATGCAATAGAAAATATTCTATCAGATGATATGCAAACGATTTTTAATATTATTTTTATGCCTGTTTTTGTCATCAATATGTTAAGCAGTTTCGTCTTTAAACCATATGTGGCACGGATGGGAATATATTGGAATGACAGGAATCAGAAAAAATTCATTAAATTATTGTTGCTGCAAGCAGGATGTGTTCTTGGAATTACAGCGATAGTTATGTTGGCAGGCTTTATTCTGGGAATCCCTGTTTTGGAATTTATATATGGAGTTGATTTAAAACAGTATAAATTATTATTTATGATGCTATTAGCATTTGGAGGAATCACAGCATTGGATGCATTTGCATTGATTGTGCTTACGGTAATGCGCCTGCAAAATATAGTGCTTGCATCCTATATCGTCTCTTTGATCGTGGATGTGATTTTTATGAATTCTTTAGTAATAAAGTACCATATGATGGGAGCAGGACTTGTCTATGGAATGTCAATGTTTGTGATATTGCTCGTTAGTCTTGTAGGAGTAGGAATGGGTTTAGTACAAATGAAAAAGGAGTAAAAGAGTGGGGGAACGTTTGCTAGTGAGTTTAAAGCGCATTTATCATAAATATTCACAATCGTGTATTATGAGAATGGTAAATTCGATCTATATGAATGGTACAGCTTTGGGGCAGTGGCGTGCAGATTATAACTTAAAGAAAATGAGTAGGCAAATGGCATACGACAAAAAGCCGGATCAGAAGATAGTAGTGGTTTTTCTGTGCCAAAATACTAAGATTTGGAGCAAGTTGGAAGCTGTTTATGAAGCAATGAAAAGAAATGAACGATTGGAACCATATATCTTAGTGATTCCGGAAGAGAGCGGAAATGCACCGGAAGATAATCTTACATATTTTTATAATCGATACCAGGACAGAGTGCTTGATTGCAGAGATGGGGAAAAAGGTAAGATGATATCGTTGAGAGCATTGCATCCACAGTATGTATTTTATCAAAGACCATATGATCAGTACTTGCCAGAGGAATATAGAAGTGCTGCTGTCTGCAAATATGCGAAAACATGTTATATTGATTATGGTTATGAATTTTCGAAAAGTACAAAAGAGATTTCTTTTGAAAAAAAATTCTTTCGTAACATCTATTTGTTCTTTGCAGAGAATAGAGGCATTGCGGCATTTAACCATGAACGAATGAAACGTTCTCACAATGGAGGATACCGGAAATCAGTATATTGTGGTTATCCGGCATTTGAAAATTTCCATAATGTGAAAAAACGATTGGATGAAAATGTATCGCAGACTGCGAACGCACAAAAAACGGTGATATGGACTCCGAGGTGGTCAGAAGATCGGAGCATGGGAGGAAGCAATTTCTTCACATTTAAAGATCAAATGATTGCATATTTTTCTAAGCGGCAGGACACACGATTTATTTTTAGACCGCATCCGCTTACCTTTTCGCATTTTATATCAATCGGTCGGATGACGGATAGGGATGTAGAGGAATATTTGGCGAATTATCAATCGGAAAATATGATTTATGATGCGGATCCGGACTATGCGGAGAGATTTTGGAAGTCAGATGTTCTGGTTACGGATTTTTCTTCTGTTTTTGTTGAGTATTTGCTTACGGGAAATCCTGTTATCTATTGTGATTTGGGAGCAGAATTTGATGATGGATCGAAATCACTTTTAGATGCAATGTATATTGCAAAATCGTGGGAGGATGTGAAAGAATATCTGGATATGCTGTTGGCTGGTGATGACCCATTGCAAGACAAGAGAAAACAAATTGTTAGAGAACAATTTGGTGATTCATTTGATACGATATCGGACTGCATTTGCAAGATGATAGAAGATGATTTTGCGGGCTGATAGCGACGAATGATCTAAAAGGATATAGACATAGCATATATAGATTAAAGACAGAGGTAGAATTTTGAAAAAAGAGCAAATGCAATTGTGTGAAAGAATAAAGGAACCAAGGAATAAGGAGTACACAGAAAAAGAAGTCTATTATTTTTCTGTAAATAGAAAAAATATATTAAATTGGTATGCTTTTGATTCAAATGCATCGGTTCTTGAAATAAATGGCTGCACAGGAATTTTGACAGGAATGCTTTGTCATAGGGTAGCAAAGGTGGTTTCTGTCGAAACGTCAGAATACGAGCGGCAGATCAATCTGGAGCGAAATAAGAATTGCCAAAATCTGGAAGTTATTGTAGGCGATTTATTTCAATTAAATCTACAAGATAAATATGATTATATTGTATGGAATGATGCTTTGATTGAAAATAAAGATCAAGCATCTGCTTTTTTTGAAAAAATTTCCCGATATATCTATCCGGAAACAAGAATTTTGATTTCTGTGGCAAATCCATTAGGAGCGAAATATCTGGCAGGGAGTCGGAATCCTATATCCGGCTGTAAATTTAATTCGTTTGGGCGGAATGTGGGAATGACAAAAGCAGATTGGGAGAGCCTTTTCGCAGAAGCAAGTGGAAGGAAGATACAATGGTATTATCCATATCCGGATCATATTGTTCCAACGGAAATACATACAGATGAAAGTATTGTATCCATGGAATATGGAAGAGAATATCCGAATTGTAATGAAAATCGGTGCTGCACATGGTTAGACAATGATTTTTTCCAGAATATCGAAAAGGAGCAAAGATCTTTTTTTGCAAATTCATTTTTATTGGATATTTCCATGCAGAATAAAAAGGATTTATATTATGTAAAGCTTAATGCAGATCGTAAACCGGAGTTTCAAATTTCTACCAAAATCTTATATGAAAATGATGAAAAAATCGTAGAAAAAGCACCGTTATGTGACAAGGCAAATGCTCATATAGAAAATATGCATCGGATGGAACAATGGGATAAATGTAAACATATACGATCGCTGCCGTCGAAATTAAGAGCTGGGAAGGCTTATTACGAATTTCTAAAATTGCATAATTTGGATTATTACGTAGAAGAATGTATAAACGAAGAACGAAGTGAAGAGATTTGCACAATATTAGCATCGTTTTTTGAAGAGTATTTCCAAGAAACAACTGTGGAGATGTATAGCACAGATCAGTTTACCGCGTATTTTGGTGAACCTGATGATACAGAATCAGAACAGGAATGTATATGCCCGGCAAATATAGACTTGATATGCGGAAATATTTATGTAGATGGTCGGGATTATGTCATTATTGATAATGAATGGATTTTAAATATACCTGTTCCAAAGAAATTTATTATTTGGAGATGTATCAATGAACTTTATTATGTACATGCTGGTTTAGAAGAACACATATCACAAGTGGAGTTAATGGATTCGTTTGCAATTTCTTCAGAAGAACAGGAACAGTATCAAAAATGGAATTACTATTTTACCATTCAATATATTGGTACAAATCAGATGAAAGATTATTATTATCCGCTAAAGATGTTGGCCTGGGGTAAAGATAAACCAATGCTGAGTAAACTTTATATGGATTATGGAGACGGATTCTCTGAAACAAATTGTATTACGCAGATATTAAAACTGGAAGAACAACATTTTGAAGTGGACTTTGTGGTAAACGGGGAAGTAAAAATGTTAAGATGGGATCCATTATCCGATATGGTCTGTGGCATGAAAGTACATTGTGAAAGTGATGGGATAGAATGCAGTCTTGTACCGTCAGAGTGGAGCGTTGATATAGATGGTTGGAATTGGACATTCAATGGAGACCCATACTACTATCTAAACGGCGAGGGCATGAATGGACAGATTCATATGGAAGGAGAAATACGGATATTGGATACCTGTGATGTTCCACAAATGAGTGCTTTGGCAATTGCTGAACAAAAACAGGATAATTTACGACTCCAAACTTTAGTGGAAAAGCAGAAAGAAGAGTTAAATCAGGTATATAATTCAAGAGGATGGAAATTGTTGGAAAAAACGAGAAAAATGATTCACATTTTTCGGAGGAAGTAGAGATGAAAACAAAAAAAGAAAACGGTATTTTAAAAGACATTTGGAATAATAGAAAGTTGATTGCGGAATTATCAAAAAATGATTTTAAATCCAAATACGCAGGTTCTTATTTTGGAATCATTTGGGCGTTTGTACAACCTGTGATTACTATTTTAGTATATTGGTTTGTGTTTGATAAAGCATTGAACGCTGCTTCGAGTGTGACAAAACAAGGGATTGAGGTGCCGTATGTTTTATGGTTGATAGCCGGTATGGTGCCATGGTTTTACTTTGCCGAGGTTGCAAATTCCGGAACGAATGTATTGATTGAATATAATTATTTGGTAAAAAAAGTGGTATTTAATATTGATGTGCTTCCTGTTGTGAAATTGATTTCCTCTCTATTTGTACATGTTTTTTTTGTGTTGTTTATGTTTGTAGTGTATTTGTTATACGGATTTCACCCGACACTATATATGTTGCAGGTGATCTATTACTCGTTTGCGATGTTTTGTATGTGTCTGGGTCTGGCTTTATTCACAAGTGCAATCACCGTATTCTTTCGGGATTTATCACAATTAATCTCGATTTTTCTTCAGGTCTTAATGTGGATGACACCAATTATGTGGAATATAGGTGCGATGGAGGATAAATTAGCAAAGCCGATATTACTAATTCTAAAAGCGAATCCAATGTATTATATTGTTTCCGGATATCGAGATAGTATGATAGATCAAAATTGGTTTTGGGAAAGACAAGGAATAACAATATATTTTTGGGCATTTACCCTGTTTTGTATTTTGGTGGGCGCTAAAGTATTTAAAAAGCTAAAGATTCATTTTGCCGATGTGTTGTAAAAAAGTAATGAATGAGGTGGTATGGAATGAGTGAAATCGCAATTAATGTAAGTGATGTTACGAAGATTTACAAATTATATGATAGAAATAGAGATCGGTTAATTGATTCTTTTGGTCTTTCCAAAAAGCCAAGATACAAAGAGCATTATGCGTTAAATAAAATGTCGTTTCAAATAAAAAAAGGAGAAACGGTAGGTATTATTGGAACAAACGGAGCAGGAAAATCAACCATTTTAAAGATTATAACAGGTGTTTTGAATCCAACAGAAGGAGAGGTGGAAATAGACGGTCGCATTTCTGCATTGCTGGAGCTGGGGGCAGGTTTCAATCCGGAATATACCGGAATCGAAAATATATATTTGAATGGCACGATGATGGGCTTTTCAAAAGAAGAGGTTGAAAACAAAATGGAGGATATATTAAATTTTGCTGATATTGGTGAGTTTGTATATCAACCTGTAAAAAGTTATTCTAGTGGTATGTTTGTGCGTTTGGCCTTCGCGGTAGCGATTAATATCGAACCGGAAATACTGATTGTTGATGAGGCATTATCGGTTGGTGATGTTTTTTTTCAAGCAAAATGTTATAAAAAATTTGAAGAGTTCAAAAAAAGAGGAAAAACGATTCTGTTTGTCAGTCATGATCTGGGAAGTATTTCCAGATATTGTGACCGTGTGATTTTGCTAAACAAAGGAACAAAACTGGCAGAAGGAACACCAAAAGAAATCATTGGTATGTACAAGCGTCTTTTGGTCAATAAATTAGATGTGGATGAGGAAACAAAACAAAACATTTTAGTTGATAACAGCCATGTGAATGATATAAATGCACAGGCAGAAGATGAGGCAGAAGAAACAACTTGGAAAGATAATTTTGCTTTAAATCCTAATGTAGATGAATATGGTAATGGGATGGCGCAGATTATCGATTTTGCTGTGCGTGATAGTGATGGTATTATTACCGGCTCGATAGAAAAAGGGACGGATTTTCGAATTATTTCAAAGGTCAAATTTGAACAGGAAATTCAAAATCCAATTTTCACATATACAATAAAAAATCTTCATGGAACCGCGATAACAGGAACAAACTCGATGTTTGAACATGAGGATGTTGGAACGGTGGAAGCTGGAAGTATCTATACGTGTACTTTTTCGCAGCAAATGAGTTTGCAAGGTGGGGAATATTTGCTGTCAATTAGCTGTACCGGTTATCGTGATGGAGAATTTGTAGTATATCATAGATTATATGATGTTATAAATATTACCGTAATATCAGATAGCAACACAGTTGGATTTTTTGACATGGGATCAAAAGCAAAAATTGAAAAGGTAAAGTGATATAAGGCAGGGACAATCCTCGTTGGAGCCATTGGTTGCCAAAGAATGGTAAAATTGTTAAAATATCATTAATTGTGTTCGAAATACATATTGAGGAGGAATTGGAATATGAAAGGTATTATTTTAGCGGGGGGCTCAGGAACAAGATTATATCCATTGACAAAAGCAATCAGCAAGCAGATTATGCCGGTATATGATAAACCAATGATTTACTATCCATTGTCAACGTTAATGTTAGCAGGCATTCGTGAAGTGCTGATTATTTCAACTCCAAGAGATGTTGTTGTGTTTGAAGAATTGCTTGGAGATGGCAGTCAGCTGGGGATGGATATCCAGTATGCTATCCAGGAGCAGCCAAATGGACTTGCAGAAGCATTTATCATTGGTGAAGATTTTATTGGTAAAGATGCAGTAGCACTTGTACTTGGAGATAATATTTTCTATGGACAGAGTTTTTCACAGGTATTAAGACGAGCAGCAGAAAGAACAGAGAATGAACCTGGCGCAACGATCTTTGGATATTATGTAAGAGATCCAAGAGAATATGGAGTAGTAGAATTTGATGAGAACGGGAAAGCTATTTCTATTGAAGAAAAACCGGCAGAACCAAGGTCAAATTATGCAGTACCGGGTCTTTATTTCTATGATAATTCCGTTGTTGAGATTGCAAAGACGATTCAACCGTCAGCAAGAGGAGAATTAGAGATTACAGCGGTAAATAATGCATATCTTGACAGAGGAGATTTGCATGTAGAGACACTGGGCCGTGGCTTCGCATGGCTTGATACCGGAAACCATGATATGCTCCTTGCTGCAGCAGATTTTGTATCAGCGTTCCAGAAGAGACAGGGACTATATATTTCCTGTATCGAAGAAATCGCATACAAGAGAGGTTTTATTAATAAAGAGCAGTTGGTAGCATTAGCGCAGCCACTTTTAAAGACTGACTATGGAAAATATCTGATGGAGATTGCTGAAGGACTATAGAGCGTCAGTGAATAGAAAGAAAAATAGAGGATACGAGATATATGAATGAAATGAAAATGGGAATGAATTGTTGCGTCGCATCCAGTGTTAAGTATGGAGAAAACGTTATACTAGGACACAATGTCATTATAGAGGATAATGTTACGCTTGGGAGTGACATATATATTGATAGTAATACCATAATTCGCGGTGGAACTAGTATTGGTGACAATAGCACCATTGGAGCGAATAGCATTATTGGTGAGTACTGGATGGATTTTTATGAAGATAGAGCATATCATGAACATCCATTAACAATCGGTGAAAATGCCTTGGTAAGAAGTGGGTCAATTATATATGCGGGATCTACGATTGGAAATAATTTCCAGACAGGACATCAGGTGACAATTCGAGAAAAAGCAGAAATTGGAAATAATGTTAGCATAGGAACACTTTCTGATATACAGGGAAATTGTAAAATCGGAAATTACGTTAGATTGCATAGTAATGTACATGTGGGACAATTGTCCGTAATTGATGATTATGTATGGATTTTCCCATATGTAGTATTAACAAATGATCCAACACCACCATCAGAGAACTTTTTGGGTGTGCATATACACTCTTTTGCAATTATTGCAACTTATGCAGTGCTGCTTCCGGGAGTTGAGGTGGCAAGTGATGCATTGATTGCAGCCGGGGCAGTGGTAATTAAGAATGTCGAACAATATGCCATTGTTGGAGGAAATCCAGCAAAAGTAATAAGTGATGTGCGAAAAACGAAAAATAAGGTGACGGGAGAGAGTGTATACCCTTGGAGATATCATTTTGACAGAAACATGCCATGGGAAGGCATTGGCTATGATGAATGGTATAAATCACTGGATTTATAAATTAGCATACCATCATGGCAAATAAAAGTTGCAATAAATAAGCTGCTGAGGGTGTATAAGGGAGAAAGATTTAATGGACAAGATAGCAGTATTAATACCATGCTATAATGAGAGCAAGACAATTGAAAAAGTAGTAAAAGATTTTAAGGCGGCTTTGCCGGAAGCTACGGTATATGTATTTGATAATAATTCATCCGATGATACAGATGAAATCGCGCGCAAAGCCGGAGCAATTGTAAAGTATGAATATCAGCAAGGTAAGGGGAATGTCATACGTCGTATGTTTCGTGAGATTGATGCAGAATGTTATATTATGACAGACGGAGATGATACTTATCCGGCAGAAAGTGCCAGAGAGATGGCAGACTATGTATTACGCCGTCATGCGGATATGGTGGTTGGAGATCGCCTGTCTTCCACATATTTTGAGGAAAATAAGAGACCTTTCCACAATTTTGGAAATTCTATTGTGCGAAGTTCGATTAACAGCCTGTTCCATACGAATATCAAGGATATTATGACAGGATATCGTGCGTTTAGTTATCAGTTTGTCAAGACGTTCCCTGTGTTATCCCAAGGATTTGAAATTGAGACAGAGATGAGCATTCATGCAGCAGATAAGAATATGTTTGTAGAGAATGTGATTATTGAATATAGAGACAGACCGGAGGGCAGTGAGTCAAAGCTGAATACATACAGTGACGGCTTTAAAGTGCTTCGTACCATTGCAAGCCTGTTTCGGACGTATAAGCCAATGGCATTCTTTGGCGCGATAGCATTGATTTTGGCTGCATTGGGTGTTGGATTTATGATTCCTGTTTTGATAGAATTTAATCAGACAGGTCTTGTTGCAAGATTTCCAACCCTCATTGTATGTGGGTTTGTGATTTTGGCTGCGATGGTATCCTTTTTTGCAGGGTTACAGTTACAGACAATTACAAGAAAAAATCGTCAGGATTTTGAAATGGAATTACAGCATGTGCATTATGAGTATGAGCATTTAGAAAAGTAAGCGTTTTTCATGTAAAGTATCATAGAATAATAGTGTCAGATGAATGAGAACAGGAAGGTGTAAATCATGGGAAAAATAACAGTAACAGAAGATTGTAATGGCATCAAAGGATTAAAGGTTATTGAGCCGACTGTATTTGGCGATGACAGAGGATACTTCATGGAGACATACAACTACAATGATTTTGCAGCAGCAGGGATTGATTGTCAGTTTGTACAGGATAACCAGTCTGCGTCCAAAAAGGGTGTACTTCGTGGATTGCATTTCCAAATTAACTATCCTCAGGATAAGTTAGTGCGCGTAATCAACGGAGAAGTATTCGATGTTGCCTTGGATTTACGTGAAGATTCTGAGACCTTTGGTAAGTGGTATGGTGTGACACTGACAGCAGAGAACAAAAAGCAATTATTTATTCCAAAGGGTTTTGCCCATGGCTTTATTGTGCTTTCAGATTATGCAGAGTTCTGCTACAAGGTTACAGACTTCTATCATCCAAACGATGAGGGCGGTTTGATGTGGAATGATCCTGATATCGGCGTAGAATGGCCAATGCCGGAGGGAATGACAGCAGAGGATCTGATTCTTTCTGACAAGGATAAAGTGAATTCCAGTTACAAGGATTATATTGCAAGTAAATAATATAGTAAATGTAAAAACTAGTTATTATTAAATGGTGCAGCTCTAGATTAAGCAGGAGAGAGATTTTATCCTGCTTGATCTGGAGTTTTTTAATTACACGAATAAGGATTAAATGATAAAGTGATGATTGACTTTGAATCATAGAAAGGGTATCATGTTCATGAGAATGAAATTCAAATAGTTCGTGAACGATTAGAGAGGGAACAACGTGAACAGATACGAATCCGATATACTATTAGAAATTAAGAAGAATACATATACGAATCAAAGAATATTAGCAGAGAATAGTGGGCATTCTGTGGGGATTGTAAATCGGTGCTTAAATGCATTAGAAGACGAAGGCTATTTGTCTGAAACAAAGCAATTGACAGAGAAGGCAATTACGTTATTTGAACAAAGTAAGCCTCAAAGAGCCATTATTTTAGCTGCGGGATATGGGATGCGGATGGTTCCGATTAATTTGTATTGTTCGAAAGGACTTTTAGAAGTAAATGGAGAACCACTGATTGAACGGACAATTAAGCAATTACAAGAGGTGGGCATAAAAGAGATTTATATTGTAGTGGGATTTATGAAAGAACAATATGAATATCTTATGGATAAATATGGTGTTAACTTGCTTGTAAATAATGAATATGCATCGAAAAATA
>OMGW01000020.1_pt1 | contig 66878 bp, 77 predicted proteins | sample 1646131 | NCBI WGS metagenome assembly OMGW01 (sample SAMN05578588, study PRJEB25193) | human gut metagenome | biome: Human Microbiome; feature: human-associated habitat; material: feces | host: Homo sapiens | place: USA:Birmingham
GAAAAGTGGGATGATGAGAGAAGAGCAGAATGTGACTTCTTAGTCTGTGGCAGTTTTGAAGAAAAAGAATATGAATGGCAGAGCGCGTGTTGCCCAGAGATTCCGAAAAACGAAATGGTCATGTACAAGCTTCATGTCCGGGGATTTTCCATGGATTCCGGGAAAAAGGGAAAAATGCGTGGGACATTTGCGGCAGTGGAGGAGCGGATTCCCTATCTGAAAGCGTTAGGCGTGACGACTGTGGAACTGATGCCGGTCTATGAGTTTGAGGAGATTGAGATCCCGAAGAAACAAAAACTTCCGGGGTATATACCACAGGGAAGTCTGCCGGAAAAGGGTTCTGTGACAGAGAAAGAAAAATGGAAAGTCAATTACTGGGGATATGCGAAGGGATCCTATTTTGCGCCGAAAGCCTCTTATGGGTATAGTAAAAATGTGACACGGGAATTGAAACATCTGATTGATACACTGCATCAGAATCAGATGGAGTGCGTGATGGAGATGTATTTTGAGCAGGAGGAGAATCAGAACCTGATCCTGGATGCACTCCGTTACTGGGCAACAGAATTTCGTGTAGATGGTTTTCATCTGATTGGGGAAAATGTGCCGATCACTGCAATCGCCCAGGATTTGTTTCTGCGGAGAAGCAAGATCTTTTATCAGTATATCCCGGAACAGTTGTGGAAGGAGAAGGAACACTATCCACATCTGTTTGTATACAATGACGAGTATCTTTATACGGGAAGAAAATTGTTAAATCATCAGGGCGGCAGCCTTTTTGAGTTTGGCAATCAGCAGAAGAAACAGAACAAAAAAGTCGGTTTTGTCAATTTTATGGCAAACAATAATGGTTTTACGTTAGCAGATCTTTTTTCCTATTGTGAGAAACACAATGAGGCGAATGGCGAAGAAAATGCGGACGGTTCAAATTATAATTTCAGTATCAATTGTGGCACGGAGGGAAAGACTTCAAGAAAATATGTGAAGGAACTCCGAAGAAAACACTTGTATATGGCTTTGTCCATGGTTTTCTTTGCGCAGGGAGTGCCGTTGCTTCTCGCAGGGGATGAAGCACTAAATTCCCAGCAGGGCAATAATAATGCATATTGCCAGGATAACAAAACCGGGTGGATCAACTGGAAGAAGAGTGCAGGCATGGAGGCGTTGCAGGAGTTTGTACAAAAACTTGCAATATTCCGTAAGGCGCATCCGGTGATACGTAAAGCGGAACCGATGCATCTGAACGATTATCTGCACAAGGGCTGTCCGGATCTGTCCTATCATTCAGATAATGCCTGGGCAGCAGGACTCCCGGAAGAAAAGGGGGCATTTGGTGTGATGTACTGTGGGGATTATGCCGTGAATGATGCTGGTGAGCCGGATGATATGGTCTATATTGGCTATAATTTCCATACTGGAGTGAATGAACTTGCCCTGCCGAAGCTTGCCGGGAAGAAGAAATGGTATGTAGTCATGGACACCGCAGAGCAGGAACATGCTTTCCTTCCGGAGGAAAAACTGGCGGAAAACCAGCACAGGATCACGGTCAGACCGCAGTCTGTCGTTTTATTACTTGGAAAATAGGAAGTCAGGGAAATGAATATTTGGAAACATTTTTGCACGATCAACCATCATAAAACGCTTGTGATGAAAGGGTGCTTTCAGGTTGGACTCATTAAGCAGGGACTGCTTCACGATCTTTCAAAATACAGTCCGACCGAATTTATTGTAGGATGCAAATACTATCAGGGCAATATGAGCCCGAACAATGCAGAGCGTGAGGCGGTTGGTTATTCTTCCGCATGGCTGCATCACAAGGGCAGGAACAAACACCATTTAGAGTACTGGATTGATTATGGAATACCGGATAAAGAAGGACCGCATAAAGGGGAACACAAAGGTCTCTGTGGCATGAAGATGCCGGTCAATTATGTGGTGGAAATGTATATAGACCGCGTAGCGGCATCGAAGAACTACCAGAAAGAAAAGTACCGGGACGACAGTGCTTTAGCATATTATATGAATGGACGGCAATTTCATGTGCTCCATGATGATACGAGGGCATTGTTAGAACTTCTGTTGGAAATGCTTGCGATAAAAGGGGAAAAAGCAACGAACCGCTTTATCCGGGAAGAGGTTCTCTCCCATAAAATCCCGTATGAGAAAGAACCGTTACTGCAATTGAAAGAACAGTTAGAAAAAGGATCATAATATCATTTCAGGAAAAAGAGCCTGCATATCTTCCGGCAAAGGAGCAGTGAACACCAGTGGTTTCTTTGTGACCGGGTGGGTGAAACGAAGCCGGTAAGAGTGCAGAGCCTGTCTGTTTATCTTTGTAAAATCAGGATAATATAAAAAATCACCGATCAATGGATGCCCGATGGATTTCATATGGACGCGGATCTGATGGGTACGTCCGGTCTCTAATTTCAGGGAGAGCAGGGAAAGACCGTCTTGATAGGCAAGTCTTTTATAATGCGTGATGGCAGTTTCACCGTGAAGCACATCAATCTGCCGTTCTATCGTGGAACCTTCTTTCCGTCCAATCGGAGCGTTGACCGTCCCCTCATCCTCTGTGAAACCTTTCACAATGGCAAGATATTCCCTGCTTATGCCCCGGACTGACACCTCACTGTTTAATATTGCGGAACTGATGAGGTGTTTGGCAAGTATGGTGAGCCCTGTGGTGTCCCGGTCTAAGCGGTTGACACAGCGGAATGTATAAGGAATGCCCTGTGTCTGGTAGTAATGGCAGACAGCGTTGGCGAGTGTGTTGTCATAATTGTTCATGGAGGGATGGATTGGCATATCGGCTGGTTTGTTTACCACTAAAATGTCCTCATCTTCATAACAGATGGAGAGAGGGAGATTGGTGGCAACAATATTTTCAGAGCCTTCCGTTTCCTCAAAATGGATAAAAAGACAATCCCCGTCGTTAAGCCTGGTACTCATATATTCCCATTTGCCATTTAAAAGAATACTTTCCGGAATCTTTTTTAACTGCACGATCACGGCATGGGAAAAACCCTGCTTTTTCAGATAGTCAGAGATTGTCACACCATTGTCCTGTGCGGTTATCTTATATTCTAAATCACGTGTCATAAATAATTCCTTTCCTGAAAACCATAAAACGATTATAGCCAAAAGCGCGAAAAAATAAAAGAGGAAAAGCACGGAGAACTTGCCCTAAACATAAGATGTATCAAGAAAGCTTTTAAGGTGCGTTTTGAAAACATTTTTATCTCCGTTGACGATGGAACAGGAAAGCGAATGTCTGAAGAAAATGAAAAATGGTGACCTTGAGGCGAGAAACGAGCTGATCGAGCGCAATATGCGGCTGGTTGCCCATGTGGCAAAAAAATACCAGAGCCCGGAGGATGAGATGGAGGATCTGATCTCCATCGGGACCATTGGACTGATCAAGGCAGTGGAAACATACAAGGAGGATTATGGGAGCAGGCTTGCAACCTACGCGGCAAGGTGTATTGACAATGAACTATTAATGCATTTTCGGGCAAAAAAGAAAACGTCGAAAGAAGTTTCCCTGTATGAGCCGATTGGAACTGATAAAGAGGGGAACCAGATCCAGCTTTTGGATGTTGTGGTCAGCGAGGACGAGGATGTTGTGGAATTGCTGGAACAGGACCGCAAAGTCAGACGGCTGAATGAAATTATTCCGCAGACATTGTCCGGAAGGGAATTGTTTATTATCATAAACCGTTACGGACTCTATGGGAAAAAGACAATGACACAGAGGGAGATCGCAAGAAAACTTGGGATTTCCAGATCCTATGTTTCGAGGATCGAAAAGAGGGCGATTGAAAAACTCAGGCAGGCATTTTAGGTGTATTATAATATAGAAGAAATATTGTAAAATCTGGAAAATGTGCTATACTAAAACTGCATCTGGCAGATGTATGAGGGCTTCTGCCGGATGTCGGAATCTTTTTTTATCAGAATCATTGCAGGATTCCCTGCGGTATCCACAGCGTATTTTCGAATACATTTATTTTTGATGCAGAAAACGAGGGAAAGGAAGGTTATTTGTATAGTTTAGTAACAACCTCGATCATCCAGGGAATCAAGAGCATCCCGGTCTATGTGGAGGCGGATGTCTCAGATGGCATGCCGCTTTTTGAGATGGTCGGGTCACTTTCGCCTGAGGTAAAAGAATCCAAAGAGCGTGTGCGCACAGCACTGAAAAATACAGGGTATATTCTGCCGCCAAAACGTATCACGATCAATTTTATCCCTGCCAATATCAGAAAGACCGGATCAGGCTTCGACCTTCCGGTTGTTGCCGCAGTGCTTTGTGCCATTGGCATTGTGCCGGAGGTAGCGTTAAAGAACACGATGGTCGTGGGTGAGATCAGCTTGAGCGGGGAGGTAAAGCCCGTCAATGGCATACTGCCTATGGTGGCAGAGGCAAAGGAACGCGGCGTCACACGTTGTATCGTACCGGCGGAGAATCAGACAGAGGCGCTGCTTGTAAAAGAGATAGAAATTTTTGCGGTGCAGAGTATTGCAGAAATGATACATATTTTAAACGGGGGCACATACATTGAAAAAGAAATAGGAAAAGTTGTGGCAAAAACGGCACAGATGCTCGATTTTTCGGATATTCAGGGACAATATTTTGTGAAGAGAGCCTGTGAGGTGGCAGTGAGCGGTATGCACAATCTGTTGATGATAGGTCCACCCGGTGCCGGTAAGACTATGACGGCAATGCGGATACCGACGATTCTTCCGCCGCTGGATGAAAAAGAGCAGATGGAACTTTCGAAAATTTACAGTGTATCCGGACAGTTTCAATTACGGGAACAATTAATGGAGGAACGTCCGTTCCGTTGTCCACATCATACGATCACAACGCAGGGATTAGTGGGTGGTGGACTGATCCCAAAGCCGGGAGAGATCTCTCTGGCACACAAGGGCGTTTTATTTTTGGATGAATTGCCGGAATTTAAGCAAAATACTATTGAGATCTTAAGACAGCCGATGGAGGAAAAGGAAGTGCGTTTAGTGCGCGTGAACGGCACGTATGAATATCCGGCTGATTTTATCCTTGTGGCTGCCATGAACAAAGAAACGAGCATATTGATACAAGCGGATATGCCTGTGGCTGCGTAGAAGGCTGAAATAAGAGGTTTTTTAACTTTAAACAATTAAGAATACCTTATCGGAAAGAAAGGATGCTCAAAGTCGTTTCTGATTGATGGTTGATAATTGCATACCCTTTTAACGATACCACCGGGTATCGTTATATTTTTTACTTATTTGAGATTAAATCGAGGAGGAATTGATGTTCACAAGAAAAGAGAAAAATATGCTATTTGACCCTTATTTTGAGGTGATTCGAGAAACGGAGCAGTTTATTGAGGTTCGCTCCGTCAATACAGGCCATTGTTGGAGCGTGTTCAAAAATATTTATAATGCACCTCGAAAGATTACACTTTATCACAAACACAAAGAAAGTGACCGCTATTTCCATCAGCATCGAGTCTACCGAACCGTTGTTGATGCGGTTTCGGAAATAAAGTCCCATGACAAATATGTCCTGGAAGAAAAGACAAAGCAGAGAGAATCCCCGGCCCAAACCGAAAGACGATTGAAAGTTCATGAGTCATCTGGTTACAAATATAAGCCTACTCCTTCAATCCTTCTTAAGGGCGATTGGCTTAGGCAGGTTGGTTTTAACTCCGGGGATCAGATTAGTGTTAAATGCGAAAACGGGAAATTGACCATCACAACAGTTTGAGATGCCACAAAAGAGACATTTGTTTAGAAGAGGCCATTCAAACTTACCATTCAGTCCGAATTATGGGACATATAGAATGGTATTCTTATAGTGTAATTCCGTATTGGCAAAGTTGACTTTGGACTAAAAGCAGTTTATAATTAGACTAAAATGCTGTGAGAGGAGACGGCAAAACATGAATAAGAATTGTATATATCTTGATACATATGTATTGCAGCAAGATATGAGAGTTAGATTGCCCAAATCGATTCTGTCAAACCTTAATGTTGAAAAGGGCAAAACAAAATTTGATATCTACTTGGATTCAGATGAGAACGCTTTAGTCTTTCGAATTCATGAAGAAGGAAATGGAGATAGTGACTGCGATGAATAAAAGATTTACAGCAGTATCGTTGTTTACCGGTGCGGGAGGTATGGATGTAGGGTTTGAACGCGCCGGAATAAGGAGCGTATTTGCAAATGAACTTATGAAAGAGGCAGCAGATACCTACAATGCAAATCATCCTGCTGGTGTGATGGTAAATGACGATATTTACAATGTTTTGCCTTCTTTAGATGAATATAAGGGTGTCGATTTTGTTTTTGGCGGACCTCCTTGTCAGGGGTTTTCAGTTGCGGGAAAAATGGATCCCAACGATGAAAGAAGTAAGTTGATTTTCACTTTTCTGGATGTTGTGGAGAAAGTTCAGCCAAAGGCTTTTGTTATGGAAAATGTAAAGGCACTTGGATATATCGACAAATGGGAACCCGTCAGAAATAGATACCTGGAAAGAGCGAGAGCATTGGGGTATAATTGCGCCCCATTCATTTTGAATGCTACAGATTATGGCGTTTCCCAAAAAAGAGAAAGAGTATTCTTCATTGGAATCAGAAACAATTATGACCCCTTTTTTGAAGGGCATATGCATGGATTTATTGAACAGCAGAAACATAAGGCCCCGGTTATTCGAGAGTTACTGAAATCGCTTGGACCTGCAGGCACAGAGAAAAATCCGAATACTTGCACCGCAAAAATCACATTTGCGACATCTCCAGTTATGCGAAAATCGCCTTATGCAGGAATGTATTTCAATGGGCAAGGTAGACCAATTAATATAGATGGTTACGCTAATACACTCCCAGCTTCAATGGGTGGAAATAAAACACCGTTTGTTGATGAAGAATATTTATACGGCGAAGCTGATGAAGATTGGGTGGTTTCTTATCACAAGGGGTTGGTCGAGGGTACAATTGAACCTCAATTTGAAGAAGCACCTTCTCGGCTGCGTAGAATAACAATTAGGGAGGCAGTAAAGATTCAATCTTTCCCTGACGACTATGTGTTCTGCGGAAACAAAGGAAAAATTTATACTCAAATTGGAAATGCTGTGCCTTGTAAAATGGCAGAAGCTGTAGCAAAAGCGGTAATTGCCTATTTAGATAGTGAATGGAATTCGTGAACAGAAACGGTGCCGAGATAGTTCTCGGCACCGTTTTTACTCTCGTTCTAAGCCCAAATGTTGTTGAGCTAAGGTATCCAGGTAGTCTATTACTTCTTCCTTGAACTTTGTTTCATGCGCAGTATCAAGCATGAATCGAACGAATTCATGACTGTCTGTATTCTCAATCAGTGGAGTAATAATAGAAATAAAAGCACTTGCGGGCAGAATAACCAGCATAAAATTCTTTTCAGCATACTCTCTTATTAGAGAGGTACTGAAATTACTTGTAGCTTTCCCTCTTGGTCCCTCAATGAAAAGCATTCTATTTCCACCAGCTTGAAGCACTTTATCTGCAGCATGGCGAACGTCAGATTCAGAATATTCTTTGTCTTTCAATTCATTTGAGACAATTAGGTGGTCATCAATATAAATGTCCAAATCGCTGATTTCTTTACTTGATGCGCCGCTTTCATTAACTGGGTGAACTTCTACTTTTGCATCTTCTGTGCAAAACAGAAGATGATATAGTCCAGCGACAATTAAGGTTAAGACTTCACCCTCATAATTCTGTTTTAAGGCTTCAAAGCAGTAGGATGCTATCTTTACTGGGAGGTTTGATGAATCAGGAACAGAAAAAACAGTAAGGCTTGCTTTTTCATCTCTAAGTACAATGAGCCTTTTCAACATATAGACCAAATCGTCATATGCATCTTTTGAACTTTTGATATTTGGAAGTTCATCACATAACCTAAATAGCATATCCTGGTCTTTGCCACGGCGTACAGCATTGTCCTTGCTCAACTCGGTATAACGCGCAGGCTTATTGAGGAATGGCTCATTTGATCCACCAAGCACTTTCTTTAGTGTGGTTTGCTCAAATGGAACAATGACTTTATGGCAGATTGTTCTGGCGTCAAAAGAACCAGGAAGCTCAGACTTTACCTGCAGGCAAAGTGGATTGAGACTTTCGTCAGTTGCTTTAGAAAGAAGAGCATTGAACAGAACGTACTTGTAAGTAAGGTGAGTTCCATCAATAACATAATCAATCAAAGAATTGTGTTTGCAGACCGGGGTTTCTGAAAGAGAAAAAGCCTCTGCTTTGGCGTATGCTTTCTGTAGTAGTTGACTCGCTTTATCTTTTAGTGTGAGTTTCTTTTGTGTTGCCATATATTGTCTCCTTATTTGAACAGATGAAATTCGTCTTTTGTTAATCCGTAATCTAATGCACGGTATAAATACCTTGCCGCAATAGAGGAATATGGTTTCCATTTTTTGCAACGCTTCAGAATGCTTTCTTTGGAACAATCAGATGTTTTATACATCCATTTATAGGATTGCAGAAAGGCAGCATCTTCGTAAGGGAGTACATCTGGTCTATTCAAACCGAAAATTAGAAACATTTTCGCTGTCCATGTTCCAATGCCTCGAAAAGAAGCAAGTTCATGTATAATTTCCTCATCAGTTTGATTTATGAGATTATCAAAGACTAAGATTCCTGAAATAACAGCAGTAGTTAAGGAACGTATATATTCAACCTTAGCAGAAGATGTGCCCGTTGCTCGAATTTGGTCATCTGTTAAAAGCGAGATTGCTTCTGGGGTAACAGTACCTCCGCATAGGTTTTCTAAGCGTGAAAAAATACAGTTTGCCGCTTTTATTGAGAGCATCTGTTCTATTATTTCATGGACAAAAAAGCAATAGTAGTCTGTTTGGATGGAATATGTAAGGTCACCTACCATTGAGATTACTTTTGCTAAGCGCTTGTCTTTCTTGCGCAAGTATTCAATTTCGGGGCTGTTTGTACCCAACGAGATTTTATTAGCCATACGAAGAACCTCAACAAGGTATATTCCATTTTATTATATCAAAATTTGTACACTTTTCATATAGTGAATTGTGAAGACAACAAAAAAGCTTGGAAGAGCTGATCTTCCAAGCTTCAATTTTTCCATTGTATAAATCGGGGCGTAATTTATGTTAGGACGCAGTCAACGTTTTGGCATTTTGTATATTCAATTGTGTTCCGTGTGCCGCCCGGTTCGCCGTTGTAGACAGCTATTACCCGACTGCTTCGGTCGACCATCCATTCGTTCCGGCGTTGAAAGCAGTCCGGGCTGTAGCCAGGGCATACGAACCTTACCAGATCGGCTTGCTGCAGAATGGTATTGTACCTCGATTGCCAATCCGCAGACCATCGGCTTTCAAACCCACGATAGGGTGATGCTGCCACAAGGTGGATAGCAGGATTGGATTCCCGAAGCCGGAGAACAATCTCTGCTGCCCATATGTCCACACCACGAGCCATGCCGGATATAAAGGTAACGAACCCATCATCCACCGCCTGGAGGATTGCTGCCTCCAGATCCTTTTTTATCTGCTCCTCTGGCTTATGAAGTTTTTCCGGGCGATGCCCAGTGAAACAACAACGATGTTTTCTGAGTTCTTGCTCATTTGACATAAGGGTCACCCTTGTTCCTTTTTTGTGTGAAGCGCAATCCACTTCAAGAGATATGGGCGGTCATTGTTACCACCGTTTTTCTCAAACCACTCACAACATAGACGGTACTGAGTATTTCTGATGGTAATCGGTGTTGCATAATAATGCGTGATAGTACCACCACCATCATATTTTACGAGAAGAGGGTACTGAAGATCAAAATGCTCTTTACTGTATTCTGCTGTTTGCATAGCTTCGATTTCTTCTTCTGTGGCAGCTCCTTCCCGGAGCATTTTGCCAAGAACCCGTTGAGCCAGCTGACCAACCTTCATTTCGCAATATGCATCGGAAGTGATGTATTCATCTTCGATATCAGCGGACGATACTCGTGCCGATGTTTTTCTTTGGAGCGGTGATGCTGTGCGTGATGATTTCTCATCCGAGAACAGAGTGAATAGCTGATAACTGCGAAGAAACAATTCGGATGTGTCTGCCACGCCTTTGCTTGCGTTTAGAATTGGCTGCAGAACCTGACCATTAAATTCCTCATTTGCGATAACGCAGAATATGAAATCAAAGCCATTTTCCGAGAAAATATCATTCAGATCAGAAATACAAGGTTCCAGGTCATTAAGCACCGCTGGATTGATTTTGGGTGATGCGAAAATTATCTCAGTATCTTTTGCATTCATGTAGCCGTAAAGGCAGAATGCTGTTCTGGCACATTTCTCTATGACTTTCATTACAGTAGTTCTTCGGTCACCGTAGTTTAGTCCGGCTTCATGGAAAGCAACATCTATGGCGTAGGTCCTGTTTCCAGAATCGGAGAGTTGTACACCGAGAGCATCGCATTCGCCCTGCTGAAGAAGCTGCCAATGCGATACATTTCCCTTAAAAATGCCATATCCATACTTACTGTTAAAATGATTGTCTATTGTTTTCATCATAGCTTCTATTTCTGCTTCGTGTTTCAATTCCCAATGCGGGGACACCTTCCAGTTGGTTTGCACAATCTGGCAGGCTTTAACATGACGAAGCCATGAATAAAAAAGGGATTCCCCCATTTCAATTTTCATATAGTTTACCTCACATTCTACTCTGTGTCAGATCCCTCGCTTCGCTGATGGTATCACAGGTCAGGAGAGTGTCCAGCATTGCCCATACCCGTCCGTTCCTGAAAATCTTCCCAGTCTTGACCGTCTTTCCGGGGACGATTGCCGGCCCAAGTTTGTAAATATAGCAATCGGTATCCCAGACCTCGTCCGGCATTTCCGGTATCTCATCATGCATATTACGAGAAACGGTGTATCCTTCGATGTGATGGATGGACTGGAGCTGCCCATAGTAGCGGAATGCTATGTAGTTTGGCGGCTCTTTCGGCCAACCGTTCCCGCCAACAGGACAGAAGTATTTACTATATTTCTGGACGATATCTATCCAAGTGATGTCGCAGCCGTCAGGCTTCTGGGTTCCCAGGGCAACGACATACACCATGTTTGAGTCCTTTTTCTGCATGGTCATTACCTCCCGTAAGTAGTCGCAGAACTCTGAAAGGAGATGCTTTTGTTCGTGGTTTGAAGCTGCTCTGGAATCAAGAGCCATTTGGTAGACCTCCCGGTAGGAAAGGTGCTGGATGGGAATACCGTTGGGAGCCACCGTGAACGGAAGGTACGCTCCGGCATATGCCTGTGTGCATTCAGACAAGGTCACGATCTGCTTGACTGCCGCTGGTGATGCCGCCAGCCGGACAGAGTATTTCGTCAGCTGTTCCTCGCCGGGAAGAAGCCATCCACGCTTTGCTTCAAAAATGATATGGAATGTTCTATGGTCGGTCACTTCGATATCAGTGATACCAGTGTCGGCATCATACTTCTGGTTCATGACCGTGATGGCATCTGTATCCGGTGCCAAACCACATATATGCTGCACCACAGCTTTTAGAAACTCCGGGCATTTTGTTAATGCCCAGGACATACTAAGCGTGATGTCATTTTCCTTCTCACCGAGGAGTTGGAAGATGCTGTGTACTTCTCGACCATATGATTCAAGTGTTGCCATCGCTGCCTCCTATTCCCCCTCTGCAAGGAGAGCAATCATCCTATCCAGAATGGGCTGAACATCTCCGGCTTTGTGCCGTTTCTCAAAACACCCGTTGCAGAAATGGTCTTCCCGTAGAAGCATCGTGAGTAGTGCGCAACAAAGGTCATAGTCAGCTTTCGGTAACCGTTTCAATTCCTCGTGGCAGTCTATTGGCTCGGTGATCATATAATCACCGTAGTCGTATTTCATATCTCCAATGTCCTCCAAAGCCTCGTAGTAGCTGCTTACCGAACAGGAATCAGCACTCTGGAGGACTTGGAGAATTTTGCATTTCTCTGAATTTTTCATGATTTTCCTTTCAGTGAACCTTTTCAAAGGTGACCGATTGACCCAAGATAATATTGCAGGTCTTATAGCCTACATCTAACCACGCCGCAGCTTGTGAATGTCCGTTTTTATTATTGCCCCACCATTGACTTCTTTTATAAGCTGTGACGGGCAATTCTCGGTCGATGATTTTTTCTATTTCTGAATAAGTCAGAGTGACAGTCTGAAGACCACACTCGTCTAAATACTTCATAAGCGGATCATATACTCGCATTTTGTTTTCCCTTCTATTCTGTTGTGTGCTGTCGTGCTTCCTTCATCCAGTATTTGAATTCCCAACGCAGGGGCGAGTAGTCATAGATTCTGGAACGAAGGTCATTCTGATATGTTTCGTATTGCCCGGTGTAGTCATCCCATCTGCTCCAGGGAATTTTTGGGCGGGAAATTCCAAGTTCCTTCTGGGCAACATCAAATACATAGTTATCCAGAGGAACATGGAGAAATTCAAATATACCGTCAAAGGTGCATTCGCCAATCATATACAGGTACTTTATCATCATGTTCAGCCATTTCTGGGACTGACCATAATGGAACTCGATGCCAACCGCACGGTAAAGAGAACGGATTTCTGTACATCTGGCATGATGCCAAGAATCATATTCCTCCTGGCTTGTGATGAGTTCCGGTGATAATAGACGGATTTCTTTTTCAAGTAGAGCAGTGACGGTGGTACGGAGTTCAGTTCTTTTTTCTTCCGGCATTCCGTTGAAGCGGATCGTCCGGTTCATATCCAGATAGGCTCTCTTGCTGGCGGCCTCGTAAGGGTTGGTGATCACTCCGAAATAAATCACCTTCAGAAAGTCGAGAGCATCCGTATCGACTGTTGTGTATGTGATCTCCGTATTCATGCGGTTCTCCTCTCTACGAACCAACGTCCCAGGTTGTTCCCAGTGAGAGAGTGGTTCCGTTCAAAGAAGAGATAGCTTTGTTTTCCTCTGACCCATATCGTGTATCGGTCACCTTGACCGCCAGCCTTCATTGCAGCTGCCTGCCGAATGTCAGTAACACGGTCAATTTCAAATTCTTCACCATCCTCCCAGGTGAGGCTGAGAGGAATCAGAACGCCCTCGCTGTTGAACCGGGCGGTCACATCGACATAAACTTTAATATTCATTATGTACCTCCGTTTCTATATTTTTGAGGAAGTTACTGTTTGCCATCAAGGGAGGATCGATCATTTTATAGCCATTCCGTTTCATAAGACGGAATTTGAAATCCAGTAGTTCTGGTGGAACTCGTAAGAGTGCGGCCGCGCCAAAAAAGGAGATATCCTCGTTGAGTTTTTCCAGAACATCGTCATCGTCCATGAGAAAATCGGCTGCGAAAATATTAGCTTCATATTCCATGATAGAGGCGCTGTCGAACAGTTCAAAGTCGTGGAAGGCATTCACCCCGGCGGCTTTGGCATGGAGTACAGCGTGACCCAGTTCGTGTGTGGCAATAATACGCTGAAGTTCTTCTGGGAGATCACTGTTGATTGTGATGGAGCGTTTCCGGCTCTGCGTCAAGAAAAAGCCCTTGCAGGCTCCCTGGTAGTTACCCATTGGCGCATCCAGAAGTATGATACCCATAGCATCGCACAGCTTGAACGGGTCTGATTCATGGTATTTCTTTTTCAGCCGTTTGACTTCACGGCAGATATAATCCACGCTCATTCAGATCCCTCTTTTCTGTATATACTAATCCTATTTTATAATTCTACAAAATTAGCTGTACAATAAAAGGGACTTATTTCTTTCGACCGTAGGTTTTTTTAGCTTGCTCTTTGCATTCCAGATATGCTCTGGTAACAGCGGTAAAGAAAGCATCCTTGGCTTCTTCACTTAATTCACCACCAGCAAAGAGGGCAGCATTGCGCTCTAACAGTTCGTCCACTTCATTCGCAGCCTTTGTTCCATATTGGCTTCTTGCTAGTTCGATATGGCTCGTCTTTTCGATTCCCTGCTTTGGATCAGTTACGTCATCATTTGCAAGGTAGTCGTATGAAACATTTAGCGCTACCGCCAATTTCCTCATAGTAGAAGACCGTGCTTTTGCATCGGTAGTTTCATAGGCGGCGATTGTACGCTTAGATACGCCAACCTTATCAGCGAGCTGCTGTTGGGTTAAATTACAGAGTTCCCTTGATACTTTGATTTTGTCGGAAAATGTCATGGTAGCCCTTCCTTTCTAAAATTTTGTTTTGTAACTTCATCAACTTCATCCGAACTATTGACGAAACTACATCTCGGTGCTATTATACGAGTGAAGTTTGATGAAGTTGTAATTTGATTATATCGCCACAACTTCATCTTGTCAACAGGAAATGTTGAAGTTTCTTAAGGAAGGTGATGAAGTTGGGTGAAAGAACCATATTACATAGTGACATGAATTGTTTTTATGCATCTGTTGAGATGATGCTCGATCCATCCCTGCGTGGGAAGGCGGTGGCTGTATGTGGCAGCACAGAGAACAGACATGGTATTGTTCTTGCCAAATCCGAACTCGCAAAGAGAGCGGGAGTGAAAACGGGCATGGTGAACTGGGAAGCAAGGCAGTGCTGCCCCAACCTTATTATGGTAAAGCCACAGTATGAGCAGTACCTCAAGTATTCAGAACTTGCCCGTAACATCTATCAGAGATACACCGACCAGGTAGAACCCTATGGCATGGATGAGTGTTGGCTTGATGTTTCTGCAAGCCGGGGTGTTTGCGGAACAGGTATAGAGATTGCAGAAAAAATTCGTCAGACTGTTAAGGAAGAGTTGGGGCTTACCGTTTCGATTGGTGTTTCTTTTAATAAGATATTTGCCAAGTTGGGAAGTGATATGAAAAAGCCGGATGCCATTACAGAAATCCGAAAGGATGAGTTCAAAGAGAAGATATGGCCGTTGCAAGCATCTGATTTACTCTTTGTAGGAAGGGCAACCACAGCGAAGCTGGCACAGTATGGTATTACAACAATCGGCGGCATCGCCAATGCTGACCCCATGATGCTAAAAAGACTGTTAGGTGTGAATGGTCTTGGGCTGTGGCGGTCTGCATCCGGGCTTGATGATACCCCGGTTATGCATAAGGACTTCGTATCTCCGATGAAGTCCATCGGTCATGGAATCACCTGTACTGCTGACCTCGAAAACGAAGATGAAGTGTGGAAGGTTATGTTGGAATTGTCGCAAGACATCGGTCACCGACTGAGAGTGCATAAGCTGAAGGCAACAGGGGTTCAGATCAGCATCAGGAGCAATGACCTTGGATACCGCCAGTTTCAGGCTCCATTAACCCTTGCTTCTCAGAACCCGACAATCATTGCAAAAAAGGCTTTTCAGATTTTCCAGGATAACTATCGGTGGACTGTTCCGGTTCGTGCAGTGACGGTACGCGCCATAAACCTTAAGCCGAAGAGTGAGCCGGAGCAGCTTGACCTATTTACCGATATAGGACATTTGGACCGCCTGGATAGATTGGATGACTGTATTGAGGAGATAAGGCGGCGATTTGGAAAGAAGGCCATATTCCAGGCTTGTCTGCTGGGTGATTTGAAGATGCCGTGTGATAACAGGGATAAGGTTATCATGCCGGGAATGATGGGGCATTAATTCTTCCTTTAAAAGGAATTGGAATATGGTAGAACCGAAGATGTGCATCTGAATATAAACTGTATTGAATCAGTACAAAAACCATTGACAAAAATGTACTGTACTGATACAATACACTTATATTAAGGAGGTGCCATATGCATAACCGTGAAGAAAGACTGTTTTATATCGATCTGGCAAGCGAGGAGCCGGACATGACAAAAGAACAGGAACTTGTTTTTTATAAAGAAAACGCAATTCACAATAAAGAAGAATTGCTGGGAACAATCCAGGAAGCAAAAGAGGTTCTATGCGAAAAGGAAAGAACAGCGAACCGTAGATCGGAAGTATGTATTTCCCGGTTAGAAAAACTGTTTGACAGATTTTATGCGGATGTGCAGACCATGTTTCTCATGGAGTTATCCGACTGGTGGGGTTATGGGATCAGCGTTCGAGAGACAGGTATTTCATTGAAACTCTGCCATTTTGCAGTCCTCTATGATTTCAATCGTGATGCAACAGATGACTATCCTACACAAGGTCAGCTTGCTCCAGACGAGGACTATACCCTTCATTGCACATCGTCAAAACTGCTTTCCCTCGAAGAATTTGGAATGATTCATGATGTTGCCGCTGACACGGTTCGTCAATGGATTAGGAGAGGAAAAATCAGGAGTGCAGTAAAGATGGGGAATGACTGGAGAATTCCCGAACTTTCTGATTTACCGGAAAGAGGATATAAGCCGGGTAGCTATTACTGGAGAGAAGAGATCCCGAATCCCCCAGAGGAAGTACCCGACATCAATAGCTATGATGAGGTATCAATATTTCCGGCAGAAGGAAAAGGAAACTGGTGCATTAAGTTCACGCATGAATATGTGGATGATGACCCAAATCGAAAGATACTCATCATGGACAATAAACAGAAGGAGAAGTTTGAACTCTTTCTTATCGCACATCCGCTGGTGCGCTGCCCCAATAACTATCTGGGTGAGATCTACCAGCAAAATCCAAAGAAATACTTCTTGGTTAAGCTGAGAGAGCTTCCACCGGATTTCTTTGATGGAGTTGATGCGGAATAACCGCGCATAGGAATGTGTCACATTCTGTCACTCGGAATTATGAGAAAGATGGGTTATAGTAGGTTTATCAAATGAAGGCGAAGAGGGACAAGCAATGGACAAAAAGATCATAGCAGAAAATATAAGAACGCTCCGAAAGGCATTCAGCGAAACACAGTTGTTTCTTGCAGAAAAAGTTTGCCATGTTGACCGTACCCTAATCAATAAATGGGAGAGCGGAGCCAGAACGCCTGATCCAGAGTGCATCAAAACGATAGCTACTCATTACGGGGTTGATGCAGATATTTTCGTTTCAAAGTACATCCGGGCGGAGATGGATTGGAATAGCGGCAGGATTACTGTTACGGTAGAGGGACAAGGAGAAGATAAAGCAGAGAATGCTTTTGTCAACAGCATCGATATGACACCCTATCTTATAGAAGGCTTTTCGGAAGGAAAGAAAACCGTACAGAGAGTCCTGATAATCCCCAGAATTGGGATTGGTCGGGAGAAAGTGTACGAGGTTTATAAGAGAGCATATCTTCTCGATGAAGAGATAGACATGAATTTGTCGGATGATCGAATGACACAAGTGGTTGAAGATTATTGGTATGCGTATGACAATGGCATAGAGGATGCCGGGGTGAACCTGTTAAGGATATTCTTCCTTTACTTTTTTACCCAGTCTTCAGGAAAGGATGTCTTGAAGAGGCGTATTGAAAATCTTATTACCGGACTAAAGCTGACCAATAATCCGGCGGCTGATTACTATGAGGCACTGTGCCAGCAGTGGGGAGTATTCGACAACTGTGTCCAGTATGAGAGAGGCGCTGAAATCATTGAGGCTCTTGCTGAAGACATGAATGTGTATGCTATGAAAGCAAAGGATTTTCTGCATATTGGTGGTGAGGTGGAGTAGATGAAGATATGTGGGTTTAGTAGAGTGTTTGAAAGATTTTGTGAGATTAACGCATCTACTGAAGGCTTTGTTCATGATATTGGGAAAGTAAGAGATAAATACACGGAGATTCTTGAAGCCGTTGGAATAACGGTATCATTACTCCGTGCAGCAGAAAAAACGGTGTCTTTTGATGGTGAGACCATCAAAGGCGGTACTTATATCTTTCCCATTGACTCTGTTGAATTCTGTGCCGAAGCAATAAACAGGTATACATCAAGGGATTTCAAGAAATTGCGATCTGCCAATTTCAGAGAAATGTCACTTGGTGAGACGCAGTTCCTGGTAGATGGTTTTACGAGGATGGTCCGAAATCTTGGCTATTCTCACGAAGTGATTCTTCAACAATACAGAATAATGGAACGGCGGCTTCATTATAAGCTGCGTTTGTCGGAGAAGGCACTTGAGGATCAGTTACAGTATGTTCGTGACCAGGCCACAGAATATCAAAACAGCTATATCAATATGAACTATGACGATAAAGTCTATTTCATAAGGTATATGGCTTCAAAAGTACAGGCCGTATCGGACTACATCGGCAGAGTGCATATGGATTATTGTGACGGCCGATCAGATGAGCTTTATGAACAGGCTGAGCAGGAGGCTGCAAAAGACTCTTCCGAAGAGTCACTTCAAAAGATCAACAAAGAACTGGTTTATGCGGATGCCTTGGAGCATGATTCTGAATACCAGGACTTACAGAAACAGTTGATGGAATTGTTAGCCGAGGATACTTTTGTGAAACTGAAGAAGGCTCGTTTCAATAAGATTCAGGGTAGGCTTGAAGAAATCAGAAAAGATCATCAGATACGTTTGTTTGGTGAATTGTTACCGGAAGATGAGGATACCACAATTACAGTGGAGCATCCATTAGTTGCACTACAGAAGGCAGTTGAATACGCCGATGGAGTGTATTCTGACTGGGCTGAACGAGAAGAGAAAGAAGCCAGCAAAACACCAGAGGATATTGAGCGGGAACGATTACTTGATGATGAAATAAGAAAATTCTTGGTGTCAAAGGGTATGAACTTTGATCTGCCAAATACTGATATAGAAGAGGAGGAGTTGTTTATGGAGAGCGGGAATTTAGCATATAAACTCAAGGGTATGATTTCCTTCCCTTGTTGCAAGAAGGAAAAGATCATGGTATATGAAGGTTCGTCGGGGCGGTGTTCAATCAAATGTCCCAGATGTAGCCGATATGCTATTTTTGATTACGACAAAATGGAAGCCGAACAGGGAGAAACACTTCGCGGTGCTTCCCATAGATTGAGAGAGAAATAAGATATATCACTGAGACAATAGGGTTTCTAAGTAAAACACCGCAGAGCCAGGGTATATCAGCAAAGCAGCTTATGCTGTTCTGTTGATGTACCCTGGCTTTTTTTGTCTGTAGAGATACACCCCCAAAACTAAATCCGGTTTGGGTTTTTATCTTTTCTTAAGCGGCCTGTATGCTATTGTCACGGGTTCCTTTAGTCCCTCAGATGTCCCAGCAGATCAGATACAACCGTCCGATAAGTTTCTTCTTCAAGTGCTTTCTGTTTGTAAAGCCTGTAAATCTGGAGGAACTGGTGAAGGAATTTGTTGGTCTGGTAATGTGTCGTATCATTTCCGCACTGTGTCATTTCAGCATACAGTTCGCCGGCTTCTTCATTTGTAGCTTCAGCAGGGATGTTCCAGTATGCGGGAAAGTAAAAAGCGTTGTAATTCACGGTCTTTTTCTCGTGAGTACAGTTTGGTGCAAAAGAACGAGGATCGTAATCAACACTGTAGATTTCTTCTTCTACGGGATGATTGAAGATTTTTATATCGCCATGCTCAATAAGACGGACGAGATATTCACTGACAGCACGAGGACTGATGTCACGATTCTGCGCACGGTAATTACCGACCAGCATATCAATGGGTACCCGGAAGTGCTTTGCGATGCCAACAACCTGGTCGAGCGTGAAACACTTTTTGTCGGATTCGCTGAGTGCCTTACTTATATTGGATTGGGACATTCCCAAAATGTCAGCGAGTTGCTGTTGGGTGATATCGTTATCCTCCATCAGCTTACGAATATTCTGAATCAGAATATCACTATCAAAATTCGACATAAATCATATTCCTCCAGACTATAAATATTCATTAAAAGTATGTTTATTCGTCTTTTGAATATATCATACATCATTTGCTACCATATTTACAACAGGAAGATTCAAATCCTTCTGATTTCTTGTTTTTTTTTAGTGGGGACTGAGATGAAAGCATATCAAGATGTGCTTCCATCTGAGTCTTCAGGACTCAAAAAAGAACGGTACACCGTCCAAGATGGCCATAGGGCGGGGTGCTTCCATTACATACCAATTTGCAAAGACCAGATGGTCGGAGCAGGAGTGTAATGGAGGGACTCCTGCTTTGTCATGCTCATTTTGGCTGGGAGTGTCTCTATTGTCAATGTCCTTCTCCGCCCCAGAGTCGGAAAGGACAAAAAATGACAAAGAAGAATGTTACTGTAAACTACAACGGAGAATCGCTGAAGGCTGATGAGGTGCTTGTATTCACCCCTTATGACGAGGAAGATGTCAAGAACAATGTGACCAACAAGGAGAGCATTGTCACCATCACGAAAGCCGGGAAGCCTGTAAAAGCCGTACTGAAAGCAGTGCCGAAGGAATTTGAAGCTGTGGCAAAGGCGCAGTTTAACTCCTGGCAGAGAGAGCAGCTTCCGACACCTACAGAGGGTCGCTGCATGATCCCACAGCCGGATGGTACATATAAGGAGTGCCCGAAGAAGAATGGCAATAATAGAGTATCCTGCACCAACTGCCCGAATAAAGGCAAGTTTGAAAGAAAGCTGATCGCCAAGATCAGTATCGAAGAGCAGCAGGATGAGAATGGGCTTACCCTGGCAGAAGCTCCGGCGGCAGATTCGGTTCTCATTGAAGAAGAAAATCTCACTGAAGCTCAGCAGAGAATCGTGGCTAAGTTCGAGGCTATGATGGACAAGTCCCCGAAGCACTGTCTTGCCATGCTCCTCATGGGTATGGGTTACAAGGGAGAAGAGTTCGCCACCCGTATGCACCTGAAGCACGATGCAGCGAACCGCATCCGCAATCAGGTTCTGGGCACAGCACCAGAGGGGATTTCCGATTTTGACCAGATTGACACGCAGAATTTTAGTGCAAACAAGGTCGGTGATACCGAGTATTACCGTGCAGAAGCACAAAAAGCACTGGAGACGTTACTGAAAATGTACTTCTGATTACAATGGACTGCATAAGCATATCACGACTTGTGCAGTCCATCGAATTTGCGGTACAAAATCATTGACACGGATTAAAGTGTGTGGTATCTTATTATTAACAAGTCGATAGACAATGCGGTACATTTTGAAAAGGAGGAACGAGTATGGCACGACCTGGATATGTTTCACTGTATGCTGATGAAAGAACACAGAAAATCTTTGATGAGTTTATTGCAACAAAGGGTATTACAAAGTCCACAGCATTAACGGACATGATGACAATCTATATGCTTGCGAAGGATTCTGAGTTATACAACGAACTGTTACAGAAGTCTTTAAATGTGGGGAGTGTAAAGGAGATTATTATGCAGAAAGAAGATTCACAGCCAATTAATGATTATGTTTTTATGAAACTGGGTATTTCTCATGATGTGGATGGAAAACCCTTGACCGGTACTCAAACTATGGAAGCGTATATGAGAAGTATCGAGGAGCATGGCGAAACATGGTTTAGTACCATGAGCCTCTCTACTGGAATGAATAAGAAGAAGGTTAATTTCTATAACGATGCTATTCGTTCTGGTGAAACAGTAAAAATGTACTTTGCCATTGGTGAAGGATACAACGACATCAAGTATTCTGCCACAATTAAGGAGATTGTTTCAAACAGAGATGAAACTACCTGCCCAGGTGATGCAGCAATTATTCCTCCAGAATTTGGCGAAGAAGAAACTGCAAAAATCTGGTTCCATATCGTGGACTTAAAAGAAGAAGATACAATGCGAGCATCTATGCTTTGGTTCAGACAGACAGGCACCAATGTGAAAGAAGCAATCAGTAATGGACAGTGTCACTTTGGATATGCATTTATCCCGGATGAAGAGTAAATAGAATATAGAGTGTGCGAAGCAAAAGGCATCGGTCAAATCAAACTGACCGATGCCTTTTCGTGGTTTTATGGGCTTAATCTTTCTTATAAAAATTACACTCATACCCGTCTGCTCTGAGAAGCAGTCCTTTGATCCAAGGAGGGGTTCGTCCCATCTGCTCACAGACAGCATCCAGGGCTACACCGGGGCTGCACTCAATAATCAGTTCATCATGCACATGGCCGCAGATGAAGCAATGGGAAAGGGTCTGCATGGCATAGGCCAGGATATCACGGCTTACAGCTTGGACGATGTTCTCCACGAATTTTGGACCATAGCTTTCAATCCTTCCCCACTTTCCATTGGTGGTTCCTTCATAGGTCACGCTGTCAGAGCCGAACTGATTTACACCCATTCGGGGCTTTACATAAGAGAGCCGTCTGCCGGATGGAAGATCGATAAAGAGCATACCGCCCTGGTAGTAGATATGGAAACCGTGTGTGTCAGCAGCAGTCTTATAGATCACAGCCTGCTTGACCGCTGCGTCTATCGCCCACCAGAATGCAGTGATATTGGGATTGGAAGAGCGCCATGCATCCACCAGGGGCTGGAGTTCTTCCTCCTGCAATCCCATCTCCAAAGCCCCCATCGCCTTCAAAGCGCCAACGGAGCCGCCGTATCCCAGAGCCAACTCGGCGATTTTTCCTTTTTGACGAAGATGGGCGTTGATGCCGTGTTTTTCAACCGGAACATGGAACATCTGGCTTGCACTTGCACAGTAGATGTCTTTTCCCTTTGCAAATACATCCATGCGCCACTGCTCCCCGGCAAGGAAGGAAAGCACCCTGGCTTCGATTGCCGAAAAATCGCTGACGATGTATTTATACCCCGGTCTTGGCACGAAGGCTGTCCGAATCAGTTCAGAAAGGACCTGCGGGATATTATCGTAGAGAAGCTCCAGGGCAGTGAAGTTGCCGTCACGGACAAGATTTCTGGCTTCTTCCAGATCTTCCATGTGGTTCTGAGGAAGGTTCTGCAGCTGGATGCCCCGGCCTGCCCATCGCCCTGAACGGTTCGCACCATAAAACATGAAGCATCCTCTGGCGCGGCTGTCGGTGCATACCATGTTCTCCATTGCTTTGTACTTGCTGACGGATGACTTGGCAAGCTGCTGTCGGCAGAGTAGTACATCGGTTACTTCACTGTCGGCATCCGGCAGCAGTTCTTTGACAGCCTTTTTGTCGAGGGACTCTGTTTCGATTCCCTTATCGGAAAGCCACCCTTTCATCTGGCTGACACTGTTGGGGTTCTCCAGTCCGGTGCTGTTCTGCATTTGGGAGAGGAGAGAGTGTTTGGTCTGGGCATCGATGCTGATGGCATTCCTGACAAGCTGCATATCCACTCCTATCCCTCGGTCATTGATTTCCTGGTCGAGGTGATACTGATCCCAGATGAACTCCGGGACAGGATACTTGGTCAGCCTGTCCTTCACTGCGAGTTCCACTTCAACATCGCGCTTGTTATAGGACTTGAAGATTTCCCATTTCTCCCTGTCATGCTCCGGCAGGTTTCTTGTGCGGCCGCCGTTGGTCTTGGTGGGTTTGCACGGCACACAGAAATAGCGGATGAGGTCTTTTCCTTCTTTCATTTTCTGGTCATTCAGCTTCAGTACAGTACCAATGCCTTCCAGGGAGAGTGGAAGCCCCATATATGCTCCCCAGATGCGGGAGCATTTCCAGGATGACGGATCGAGATAGTATCCAACGGTGTCTTCCGGGATGCTGTAGCTGCGGAAATGCTCCGGGTGATGCTTGCGCAGCCAGTAGGACAGACACACCCGCTCGAAGGATGCATTGTAAGCCCACTTCGTGACTGCCTCATCAGTTAGGGCAGCAAGTATATGCTCCGGGACCTCTTCCCCACACGCCAGGTCGACCACATGGACAGGACCATTGTCCTCGGAATAAGCAAAAAGCAGGATTTCAAAGTTGGGGGACTCTGCATAGCGGTACACACCGCATTTCTTAAGGTCGACATCGGAGAATGTCTCAAGGTCGATCGATAATGATTTCATTTTGTCCATAATTGCCTCCTGTAGTAAAAACCGGGGTGCGAGTATCCACACCCCGGCAGTTCTGATTATTCTTCACCATAGAGATATTCAGCCTCTTCCTCGTCCATCTCCCAAGGCAGCCATTCCTTTCCGAAATGCCCACCGGAGGAAACGGCATTGTAATCCACCTTCAGAAGATGGAGGTATTCGATGATGCCCTTCGGGGTGAGGTCATAGTTGGAACGGATGTATCCCTGCAGGAGGTGGTTGCAGACACGGCCGGTTCCAAAGGTTTCTACCATTACGGAAACAGGTTCAGCCTTGCCGATTGCATATCCGATCTGGATTTCGCACTTATCGGCATAACCGCCTCGGACGATATCCCTCGCAATCTTACGTGCCATGTAGGCAGCGGAGCGGTCAACCTTGGAAGGGTCTTTGCCGGAGAGGGCACCGCCTCCAATCCTGCCGATGCCTCCGTAGGTGTCACAGGCGAGTTTCCTTCCGGTCACTCCGCAGTCAGCCTTGGAACCGCCGATGACGAACCGTCCGGTGGGATTGATGAGTTTCTCAAAGTCGGTGTTCAGACCATACTCCGCAGCGGTCAGGATCATCAAAGGCTCAATGATGGCACGGATGTCCTCCGGGGAAGCGTCCTCGCTGTGCTGCACGGAGCAGAGGAAGGTGGTGATGCGGCCACTCTCATAATCATAGCTGACCTGGGCTTTTGCATCCGCTTTGAACATTTCGCAGTTCAAGCCTTCCAGGTGATGGATGAAGCGTGTCGCAACCGCAAAAGGAATCGGGAGCATCTCCGGGGTTTCATTGGTGGCATAGCCGAACATGATGCCCTGATCGCCGGCTCCACCTTTGTCTACGCCAAGAGCAATGTCAGCAGACTGCTTGCTGATCATGCCTTTCACTTCGAGTCTCTCATAGCCGAGTTTGTCAATGCCGATACGGTCCATGACCTGGCAGACCAGTTTGGCATAATCCGGCTCATGGCTGCTGGTGATCTCTCCGGCGATGACGATGGTGTTATTTTTGATCAGGCATTCCACCGCTACACGGCTGTTCTGGTCATGGGCGAGGCAGTCCGTGACAATCGCATCAGCGATCTGATCGCAAATCTTATCCACATGACCGCGGGATACCTGCTCTGATGTGTAAATTCTACTCATGGGTCAAATCCTCCTTTAATGTGTGGGGCGGCAGCGGTGTGTGCCGCCGCCACGGTTATTGTTTTACTGGTACCGATCAGTTGAGGAAGTCCTCATCGTCCTCGGTTGCGAAGTCATCCTCTGCACGGGACTTGCCGCCGAGAGGAGTACCGTCAGAAATCTTCTGAAGGTTGTTCAGACCGCAGGCGATGCCGCGGTTGCCGTTCACATTGTAGGCATACAGGTTGATGGAGGCACGACCCTTCACGCCGGAATACATCTCGGAGCGGTCGATGATGGGATTGCGGTCAGCATCCACAATGCCGGGAGCAGTGCCGGAGTTGGCGTTGATGAAGTAGCTGTTCTTGTAGGCTTCATCATCGGGACGCTCCAGATCGCCGTCACGCAGCGGAGTCTTGAGGGTGGACAGTGCAGGTACGGACTTTCCGTTGCCCTTCAGCTTGGACTGACCTTCCTCATAGGCCGCCTGGATAGCTACCTTGATCTTCTCGATGGTCTTCACATCGGACTTGGGGATGATGAGGGAAACACTGAACTTAGGAGTGCCGCCCTGGATTGCCTTGGGGTCCCAGCAGTTGAGGTAGCTGAAGGTGGTGTTAGGACCGGTGATAACTTTGGTGGGATTCATATACTTTGCCATAATTTTTGTTCTCCTTTACTCTTTAAAATCTTCTTGTGCGGTATTTTTCATTGCCGGACGCTTGTCCGACTTGGGTACTAATGTCGGTTTGCCCTGGGGCTTGAAAGTCAGGCTGCCAAGCAGCTCATCGAATTTCTTCTTGCCCAGGAGTTTGGTCATGGCTGTGATGCCTTTGACAGATCTGTCGTAAGGGTCATAGCCTGCATCGGTGACGGCCTTTGCGACCTGGTCTTCATCTGTGTACTTGCGGTTGCTCCGGCCTTCGACCACTTTGAAGTGACCGTAGTCCGTTCCCTGGAGAGCCTGGTTCAGTGCGTATTCCTTGACGTCGGCAGCCCAGGAAGCCAGTTGATCCACCTTCATGAGGATGGCATCGATCTCGTGGTCTTCCAGGGTGTCCGGCATCTGGAAGTCGTACCGGGCAAGTTCCAGGTTGTATTCGGCTCTCTTTCTGCAGGTTGCTTTCACCTTGCAGAACTGGCAGTGGTCTCCGGCAGCAAATTCGCCTTTTCCCTCCATAGCCAGAAGAGCGGTGGGGGCGAGAGTTTCCTCTGCCCATTTCAGGAGTTCATCCTTACTCATGGTATGGATGCTGACATTCTCACGACGGGGCTGGTAGATTGCCATCTTCACGGTGTCGATGTCGTAGATACCATCAAACATGGCAAGGATGCCGAGGCAGTAGCACATCAGCTGGGGATTGCCGCCGAACTCTTCGGATTCAGCGGAAACCAAAACTCCAAGACCGTGCTTGTAGTCGATGATCTCAGCGGTTCCGTCCGCCAGGATGATACAGTCAGCAGTGCCGGTACCGCCTTCTACCCATTTGGAGAAGTCCACCTTCTGTTCGATGAGGACTTCCGGGTCGGGGCAGGTCTGCTTCGCCTTTTCATATTCCTCCATGACAAAAGCGGCGTAGCCTTCCGCGCACTGCTGCATTTCGGAATCGTAGTAGTCCAAGTTCTCAGTCGGGTCTTTGACATCCCTGCCGAGAGCCTTTTCTACAAGGTAAGCACACAGTTCATGAGCGCAGGTGCCCTGCTGTGCATATGGACTTGACTGATCCGGAACCTCCGCACACAGTTTCGCGGATGGCGGACAGTTCAGCCAGCGGTGTGATGCTGACGGTGAGAGGAAAGCGTGTTTGCTCATCCGATCACCTCCAGGTCTGCCATCAGAGCCGGGTAATCTTCCTCCTTCACATCGGAAAGACGGTCAGCACCATACTTGCTGATAAGTTCCTTGACCTGTGCGGTGTATCCGGCATGGCTCTTTGCGGAGAATGCCCTGCGGACATCGGCAAAGGTGTAGGTCTTGGCAGCAGGTTCTTCCTTCTTTTCGGGAAGGGCAGCCGGAGCAGTGTCGGCTTCGATGACCTGTTCTGCTTTGGCCTTCTGAGGGATCGCCTCTGCAAATTCGGGGATAAACTCCTTGAGGAGCCTGCCGATCTTTGCCATGCTCTCGCCGCATACGATGATGCTGTCGAGCAGCTGTAAGATTTCATTCATGTGGTTCATTCTGTTTGTCTCCTTCGTCTTTGACTTTTCTTAGTTTCATTGCCAGTCTCTTTGCCACCACGCTTATGGCAATCAGCGTGTCGATGAGTTCCTCATCCGGGATTTCATCTTCCTGGGGCATTGCGTCTACACGCATCGCATTCTGCATCTGCAGCACCTCCATTTCCGAAAGGCTCTTGTCCTTCCTGACAGCTATGCATCCCAAAACCGTGATTTTCCGAATTTCAGCAAAAAAACTTGAAGAAAATTTTTCTTGCTTTGCGGAAAGGTCTTGCTGACACCAGCTATGCATCCCGAAATGCCGATTTTCCGAATTTCAAACAAAAAAATTTGCCCTCACCGAAAAAATCCGGCGGGGGCATTTTGCATTAAATAGGAAGTTTCCCATATTAAAAAATTTTTTTCGATTTTTCTTCCTGAAATTCGGAATTTAGACAATTAGGGATGCATAGCTGTCGGGAGGGCAAATAGCCCTTACCTTCTAACGAAAGGAGAACGACCAATGGGAATTAGTAGATTTAACAGCGAAGGGTACTATGACCCGACCGCTCACGAGGCTGTCTGCAATATTGAAAAGGAGGCTCGTAAGTGGAGACCTCTGGTTTATATCTGTTCCCCCTATTCCGGGGATGTGGATAGAAACACAGAAAAGGCCAGACGATACTGCCGTTTTGCGGTGGATCAGGGTGCAATACCGTTAGCCGCTCATATGCTCCTGCCGCAGTTCATGTCAGAAACAAAGGAAAGAGACCTTGCTCTCTTTATGGATATGGTTCTGATGGGCAAATGCGAACAGGTGTGGGTATTCGGTGAAAAGATATCCTCCGGCATGGCAGCAGAGATTGCAAAGGCAAAGAAGAAAAACATGACAATCCACTATTTCACGGAAGAGTGCAAAGAAATCAGCTGAGGAGGATTCGTTTATGGAACTGATTTTATACACATCAAACAGCACTGGCGTTGCCAGCAACTGCCTGTATCCGAACAGAGCCGTCATCACCAATCCGGCCGGACTCGTGGCGGCGGGCAAGTACGACCAGGTCTTCGCCAGGTACAAAGACAACTACAGAAGCATTGAGAATTTCCTGGAATCCTATGTGATTCCGCAGGATGTGGACAACGAGTCGGACAATCCGAACGACTGGAAGACGGTGGAAGACCTGGAAGAGGAATTTGCCGATGTCGACCATGTGATCATTCCGAGCCGCCACAATATGCTCCCCAAGGGAAACAAGTCCGCAAGACCCAGACACCACATTCTGTTTCCCTGCCAGAAATACGATGACCCTGCTATGTACACAGCGGTGAAGAACGCCCTTCAGAAGAAGTATCCCTTTTTTGACCAGAAGGCACAGGATGCTGCGAGGTTCTTCTACGGCTCCGAGTTCGATGTCACTGACGTGATTTGGCATGAGGGATTTTTGCAGATCGATGAAACCCTGGATAAGTCCGATCTGATTGAGGCCGAGGTGGAGAAGGCTGAACAGAAGCTGCCGATGGGCGGCCCCATCCTGGAAGGCAGCCGCAATAACACCATGAGCCGTTTCGCCGGAAGGGTTCTGAAGAAATACGGTGTGTGCGACAAGGCATACCAGGTGTTCCTGCAGAGATCGGAGCAGTGCGATCCCCCTCTGGATGACAGCGAACTGAATACCATCTGGAACAGCGCAGTGAAGTTTGCAAAGAAAGTCCAGAGCCAGGAAGGGTATGTTCCCCCGGAAGAGTACAATGCCGATTTTGAAGAAGAGGGCATGAAGCCGGAGGATTATTCCGATCTGGGAGAAGCAAAAGTCCTCGCCAGGGAGTTTGGCAATGAACTGCGATACACCAGTGCTACCGACCTTCTGAGATTTGATGGTCAGTGCTGGCAGGAGGACAAGCAGTTGGCTCTTGGGGCTTCCCTTGATTTCATGGACCTTCAGCTGCAGGATGCGAAGGATGCCGTTCAGGCCGCAGAAGATAATCTTGTAGCCGCCGGAATCCCCGAGGCGGATGTGAAAGACCGGGGCAAGAACCTCAAAAACGGCTGTGCCGATGCAGGCATCATGGGTCTGTACTTTGCCCTTTTGGGCGCAGATACCTATCTGAAGTTCGTGATGAAGTACCGCAATTACCGCAACATCGTCAATGTACAGAACACGGTCAAGCCGATGGTTGCCATCAATGTATCCCAGCTCGACCTTGACCCAAATCTGCTCAATACCCCCTATGCCACCTATGACCTTGCGAAAGGTCTGGACGGTGAACAGCCCCACGAACCTGGAGATTTCATCACCAAAATTACCAATGTGTCCCCCGGTGATACCGGAAAGGAAATCTGGGAGCAGGCACTGGATACCTTCTTCTGCGGTGACAAGGAACTCATCGACTATGTGCAGGCTACGGTGGGCATGGCAGCAATCGGCAAGGTCTACCAGGAGCATATGATCATCGCTTACGGCGGCGGTGCAAACGGTAAGTCCACCTTCTGGAATACCATCTTCAGAGTCCTCGGCACCTATGCCGGAAAGATCTCTGCGGACACACTTACCATGAGCTGCAAGCACAACACCCGCCCGGAGGCTGCAGAACTGAAGGGCAAGCGTCTGATCATCGCATCCGAGATGGAGGAAGGTGTCCGGCTGAACACCTCAATGGTAAAGCAGCTGTGTTCCACCGATGAAATTCAGGCGGAGAAGAAGTATAAGGACCCGTTCCATTTCGTTCCGTCCCATACCCTGGTGTTGTATACCAACCACCTGCCGAAGGTCGGTGCAAACGATGATGGTATCTGGCGGCGTCTGATCGTCATTCCCTTCAATGCCAAGATCACCGGGAAGTCCGACATCAAGAACTATGCGGATTACCTTTACGAGAATGCCGGTCCCTACATCATGACCTGGATCATCAATGGTGCGAAGAAAGCCATCGAGGCAAACTTCCACACGGAGCTGCCCAAGGTGGTGAAAGAGGCAATCGACAAGTACCGTGAATCCAACGACTGGTTGGGGCAGTTTCTTGAGGATCGGTGTGAGGTTGACAAGATGAATTTTGAAAAGTCGGGAGAGCTATATCAGCAGTACCGCTTTTACTGTATGTCGAACGGGGAGTATGTCAGAAGCACTTCTGATTTTTACGGTGCTTTGGACAAGGCAGGGTTTATCAGACGAAAGACCAATAAGGGAAGTATGGTTCAGGGGCTGAAACTGAAAGAAGGTCAGGACTTCCTGGAGTGATGCCCATGACAGTCTTTCGATAAAACCTGTTTGGGAAGATTTCTTGAAGTGATGGTCACGAATGTCATTTCAGAAACTTTTCCAGAAACAGAAATACGAAAAGTGACACTTATGACCCTCTCTATATAAAAGTCCTATAGAGAGAAAAAATATAAAAATTTGTTATATAGGGGTTTTATGAAAAGAGGGTCATAACCGTCACCGCAGTTAAGAATGATGGAGGTCTCGCATGAGAGAAAAATATATCGAACAGCAGTTAGCAAAGGAAGTCCGCAGCCGGGGCGGCCTTTGCGAGAAGTGGAATTCCGGCACATCGGGGTGGCCCGACCGAATTGTCATATTACCTGATGGGAAGGTCGGCTTCGTGGAGGTCAAGGCTCCCGGAAAAGAACCAAGAAAGCTGCAGACGCACAGGCATGAACAGCTTCGGCTCCTGGGTCAGAAGGTGTATGTGCTTGACCACCCCGGACAGATTGGAGGTATTCTTGATGGAATTGAAAATAGTATGTGACTGGTGTGGAAAAGAACTTTCTAAACCACGCGCAAAAATAAGACCCCACAATTTTTGCTGCCGTCAGTGTCTGGCGGATTTCAGTAATAAAGAGAAAAATCCAACAGGCTATGCAGGATTGAAGAATTATACGAATATCTCCGCAAATTGCAGTCGAATGAATGAGGCAATGAATCCGACAAGAATGACCGCAGAGGTCAGGGCAAAATTGAGGACTTCAAAGCTGAATTCTGGTGAAGGAAAAACTTACACCAAGAGGTATGGCCGGCATGAGCATCGTGTAGTAGCAGAAGAAATTCTTGGTAGACCATTATTGCCAGGAGAAGTAGTTCATCACAACGATGGAAACAAAAGAAACAATGAACCGAATAATATCCGGGTATTTACATCTCAAAGTGAACACGCAAAATTCCATGCAGAATTAAACTGGTTTATTCGGGAACTTGAAAAGCTGGAAGCAGAAGGAGGTGATGCCTAATGAAGTTCATTCCACATGATTATCAGAAATTTGCCATCGAATATATAATTTCCCATCCGATTACAGCTGCAATCCTGGATATGGGCTTGGGTTGAGGGCAAAACAGCGATCACCCTGACTGCCATCGAGGAGCTTCTGCATAATCGCTTCGAGGTCAGCAAAGTCCTGGTGGTAGCACCCCTTCGTGTGGCGAGAAGCACATGGCCGGAGGAAATCAAGAAATGGGATCACCTGTCGGAACTTCGGTATTCCGTTGTCATTGGCACTCCGGCTGAGAGGCTTGCCGCCCTGAGAGCCGATGCAGAAATATACATCATCAACCGGGAAAACCTGGTGTGGCTGATGCAGCAGGACAGAAAATACCTGGATTTCGACATGGCAGTCCTGGATGAACTTTCTTCCTTTAAGGCAAACAGCCAGAGGACTAAGGCTTTCCTAAAACTCCGCCCCCGACTGAAACGAGTGGTGGGGCTTACCGGAACACCAAGCAGCAATGGACTCATGGACCTGTTCTATGAATTCCGGTGCCTGGATATGGGTGAAAGATTGGGGCGGTTCATCGGGCAGTACAGAACTACCTTCTTCAGACCCGACCGCTGCAACGGGAATATCGTGTATTCCTATAAGGCACTCCCCGGTGCGGAGAAGGAAATCTACAACCGGATTGGTGACATCACGATTTCCATGAAGGCAGTTGACCACTTGAAAATGCCGGAACTCATCAGCACCGAGTACCCGGTCACCCTGGATGAAAAGGAACGGCAGCGATATGAGGATATGAAAAAGGACCTGATCCTGGACATCCCGGAGCATGAGGTCACTGCCGCCAATGCCGCTGCACTTTCGGGTAAACTGTCCCAGATGGCAAACGGTGCTGTGTATGCAGACGATGATTCCGTGATCCGTATCCATGACCGGAAGCTGGATGCCTTGGAGGACATTATCGAATCAGCAAACGGCAGACCCATCCTTGTGGCTTACTGGTACAAGCATGACCTGGAACGGATCACCAAACTCCTGGACAAGCTAAAGGTGGAGTATGCAAGGATTTCTTCCCCCGGCGGCATTGAGATGTGGAACCGTGGGGAGTTTGCCGTTGGGCTTATCCATCCGGCATCTGCAGGACATGGTCTGAACCTCCAGGCTGGCGGCAACCATCTGGTGTGGTTCGGTCTTACATGGTCTTTGGAGTTATACCAGCAGACCAATGCCAGACTGTTCCGGCAGGGACAGAAGTCCGGCACCGTTGTGGTACAGCACATTATCGCAAAGGACAGCATTGACGAAAGGGTTCTGAAAGCGTTAGCCCAGAAGGACAACACGCAGACAGCACTGATCGATGCGGTCAGAGCAGAACTGTAAATCAGAGTCAATGAGAGTCAATCCGAGGGAACTAAAAATGTGAAATCGGAGGAACTCAACATGAGCAAGAATTCAAACCTGAACCCTTACGAGGAACTTGCGAACGCTATCGTATTGCAGGCCGTGAGGGATTACCGTGAAGCAGTCAAAAAATTGTCCAGAGGAAGAAAGAACCGTGATGCACAGGATACCAAAGATGAATGTCTTCGGTTCTTTCGGAGTAAATGGTTCTCCCTGCTGACTGACCTTGACCCGGAGTTCCTTATCAGAAGACTCGATGAGGAGGTAACGGCATGACAGTAAAAGAGTATTTGAACCAGGCATATCTTCTGGATCAGCGTATCCATTCCCACACCATTGAGTGCGAGGAACTGAAAGCAATGGCAGAGAGCATTTCCAGTCCCGGCTTTGAGGAACACTTCAATGCCAGCAAAAACACGGATGCCCCCTATATCCGTACCCTTGAAAAGCTGTGGGAGATGGAGGAAAAAGTCCTGCGTGAGCAGGAACGCCTGATCTGTCTGAAAGCACAGATCCGTGAGGTCATCGCCCAGGTGGATAAGTCCGAGCAGCAGGCGGTTCTTCGTTTCCGGTACATCCATAATTATTCGTGGCCGATGATCGCTGACGAACTTGGTGTAGACAGAGGAACTGTGCAGCGTTGGCACAACAAGGCTGTGGCAAAGATCATCCTGCCGGAAAATGCCATCGATCTGAAAAATGCATCTGTTTGCAACTAAATGCAGCTGTGTCCTATGTGGTATTGTTAGACTGCGAAAATAAAATGAAGCATCCCCCAGGGGTGGGGGTTCCGGCAAACAAAGCGGAACCTTCAAAAAATGTACCCCGGTAGGAAAAATGCATCTGTTTGCAACGCATTGCAACGGTGCCTTATGTGATATTGTTAAGATGCAAATTCAGAATTGATGAGAAGCCTCAGAAGGAGTGATCCTTCCGGGGCTTTTGTCATGCCAGGAGGAACTTATGCCATATCGTAAAGTTTCTTACGCAGAGCAGATGTGGTACATCCTCAAATTCAAATGGAAGGAGGTTACCCGAATGCCGCGTAAGCCAAAGCACCCATGCCACTATCCCGGATGCCCCAAGCTGACAGATAACAGGTTCTGCGAGGAACACACAAAACTCTATAACCGAAATTACGAGAAGTACGACAGAGACCCTGCTGTACACCGTAGATACGGCAGAGCGTGGAAACGGATTCGTGATTCCTATGTGAAGACGCATCCGTTCTGTGAGCAATGCTACGCCAAGGGAATCATCGTGCCTGTTGAGGAAGTACATCACAAGCTGCCTTTGGCAGAAGGTGGAACTCACAGCAGAGACAATCTTATTTCCTTGTGCAAAAGCTGTCATGCCAAACTACACGCAGACCGTGGTGACAGGTGGCAGAGGAAGTCAGTGTCTGATGAAACGAAAACAGAAAGTACAGCAGAAGACTTCAAGTGACAGTTGTGGCTGTCATTTCAAAGACTTTTCTATTTTTTACGGAAATTTCTGCGAGTGACAGTCATAACAGTCATTTTCCTAAAAGGGTAAGGGGCGGTCAAAATCTCTACGGATTGCCTTACCGGGCAACGGTGCCGCCCTCAAACGCGCAAAAATGCGATTTCAAACGGGGTATTAAACCCCCTATCGTTAAAAAGTTGAAATGGAGGTGCCGGAATGGCGAAAGATGGTACAGCCAGGGGCGGTGCCCGGATGGGTGCCGGCCGGAAAACAAAGGCACTGGCTGAAAAAATTAGTGGGGGACAGGCAGCAACGGTGATGGAATTCACAGAAACTGCTCAGTTCCAGGGGGAGGACATTCCCCCGATCAAGGATTACCTCAAAGCACGGCAGAAGGTTGGCTCCCTCTGCGCAGAAGAGGTCTATAACGAAACATGGAAATGGCTGAAGGAGCGAGGATGCGCTGCCATTGTGAATGTGCAGCTGGTGGAACAGTACGCCATGAGCGTCAGCCGCTGGATTCAGTGCGAGGAATGCATTTCTGAGTATGGTTTTCTCGCAAAGCATCCGACAACTGGTGCGGCCTGTGCTTCCCCCTATGTTGCGATGGCACAGCAGTACATGAAGCAGACCAATCAGATCTGGTATCAGATTTTCCAGGTCGTGAAGGAAAACTGCTCCGTGGATTTCCAGGGGCCCACCCCGCAGGACGATGTGATGGAGCGTCTGCTCCGGACAAGGAGAGGTGTCTGACATGGCTAAAAATAAGAAATCTCCATTTCCCAAGAAAAACATCCGGCAGAATATTCCTAAAAGGAATCTGCCGGATACGAGAAAAAATCTTCAGAGAGTCTTAAAAAGGAGGAGCGGCTGATGGCGAAGACCACGACCCAGATGGAATTGGTTTCCATCGACAAGTTAATACCGTATGTAAATAATGCCCGGACGCACTCAGCTGAACAGGTCAACAAACTTCGTGCCAGCCTGAGAGAGTTCGGGTTTATCAATCCTGTCATTGTAGACAGGGATTTGAATGTGATCGCCGGACATGGAAGAATCCTTGCGGCTCGTGAGGAAGGCATCAAGGAAGTGCCTTGTGTCTATGTGGACTATCTGACCGAAGCCCAGAAGAAAGCATACATCCTGGCAGACAACCGTATGGCTATGGATGCCGGGTGGGATGAAGAACTGCTGCGTGTCGAGATCGAGGCTTTGCAGGCAGAGGCATTTGATGTATCTCTGACTGGGTTTGAGGAACAGGAGATCACCGACCTGTTCAAGGAAGAGAATGATACCGGAGCGGAGGACGATGATTTTGATCTGTCTGCTGCTCTGGAAAAAGCATCCTTTGTCGAGCGCGGTGATGTCTGGACTGTAGGCCGGCACCGACTGATGTGCGGTGATGCCACTTCCGAAGAGGATGTATCAAAGTTGATGGATGGCAGAAAAGCCAACCTTATTCTGACCGACCCTCCGTATGGAGTGTCCTTCCAGAGTTCCGATGGACTTTCCATCCAGAACGATTCCATCAAGGGAGAGGAGTTCTATCAGTTCCTGCTCTCTGCCATGAAGAACATGGCTGACCATCTGGAAAAGGGCGGTGCGGCTTATGTGTTCCATGCAGATACGGAAGGTCTGAACTTCCGCAGGGCATTTGTGGATGCAGGGTTCCACCTTGCCGGGTGCTGTATCTGGGTGAAGAACTCCCTGGTGCTTGGCCGCTCGGATTATCAGTGGCAGCACGAACCTGTGCTGTACGGCTTCCTCCAGAACGGAAAGCATCCTTGGTACTCCGACCGTAAGCAGACCACCATCTGGAATTTTGATAAGCCGAAGCGCAATAAGAACCATCCGACTTCCAAGCCGCTCGACCTTCTTGCGTATCCTATCGGCAATTCCACGCAGATGAATGCCGTTGTGATCGATACCTTCGGCGGCAGCGGCAGTACCCTGATGGCCTGTGAGCAGACCGGACGTATCTGCTGCACGATGGAACTGGATGAAAAATATGCATCCGTTATTCTCCGAAGATATGTGGAGGACGGCGGTAACCCGGACGATGTGTATGTGGAAAGAAACGGAGAGAAGTTCATGTACTCCGACCTGGTAAAGCAGGTGGAGGGCATTGATGGATAAGCAGAACAACCTGACCCTCGGTAGCCTGTTTGATGGCTCCGGGGGTTTTCCTTTGGGCGGACTGCTTGCCGGGATCACGCCAGTATGGAGTTCGGAGATCGAGCCGTTCCCAGTGCGTGTGACTACAAAACGTTTCCCCCATATGAAGCATTACGGCGATATTTCTGTGCTGAACGGTGCCGAACTTCCTCCGGTGGATATCATCACGTTCGGGAGTCCCTGCCAGGATATGTCTGTGGCGGGAAAGCGGAGCGGTCTGGATGGCAGCCGTTCTTCGCTGTTTTTTGAAGCCATCCGAATCATTAAAGAAATGCGAGGTGCTACCGATGGAAAATATCCGAGATACATTGTCTGGGAAAACGTCCCCGGTGCGTTCTCCTCAAACAAAGGCCAGGACTTCCGGGCAGTCCTCGAAGAGGTCTGCAAAGTCAAAGATGCCGAAGTGTCAGTACCTTTCCCTGGAAAGTGGGAGAACGCAGGAAGGATCATGGGAAACGGCTACTCAGTTGCGTGGCGGCAGTTTGACGCTCAGTTTTGGGGAGTACCCCAACGCCGAAAACGTATCTACCTTGTCGCAGATTTTGCAGGTGGGAGTGCCGGAAAAATACTATTTGAGTCAGAAGGCCTGTCTGGGTATTCTGCGGAGGGCTTCCGCTCGTGGCAAACAGCTGCCGGAACTTCTGCGGAAGGCTCTGGAGAAACAGGCAGCTACAGCGTAGACGGATACAATTCCTCCGTTGATGAAGTGGCTGCGACCCTGGGCGTGAACTATGGGGTGTCCACCGGAAGAAATGGTGTCATGGTCCTAAATGACCAGGGCGGCAATCGGATGGATGTGACGGAGGACATGACCTGCACCCTCCGTGCAGAATCCCATCATCCCCCGCTGGTATTCGAGAACCATTCACAGGATAGCCGATACACCGGTCCCCAGGATACGGTGCAGACGATCCTTTCCACTTTTGGAACCGGAGGCAATAATCAGCCGTTTGTCCTGGAAACGCCCAAGACTTTGAAAATCCGCTCCGGCTGTGAGGGAGGCGGGAAAGGCGCACTCATCCAGGATGACCTTTCTGCCACACTTGGCTGCAACAATGACCAGACGCTGTTTGTGCCGAAAGCATACGGCATCTGCTCCAAGGGCAGTAACTCCATGATGTCGGATAATCCCCACAGCGGTTTCTATGAAGCAGATACTTCAAGATGCCTGGATGCCAACGGCGGAGACCCTTCCTGCAATCAGGGCGGTATCGCTGTGGTGGCGATTGAGGGCAACGGCTCCCGTCCATCCCATAGAGGTGACGGCTATAAGGAGACGGATGCGATGTATACGCTGAATGCTACCGAGCAGCATGGTGTTGCGTATTCGTCATCCAAGGCATCCTTCTTCACTTCTGCGGAAAAGGAACTGGCAAATACCCTGGTGGCTACGGATTATAAAGACCCTCCCATTGTAAACGATGAGGACGATGCAGATTACATCGTCAGAAGACTGACTCCCACGGAGTGCGCCAGACTGCAGGGGTTCCCGGATTGGTGGTGCGATGACCTCGCAACACAGGAGCCGACACAGGCAGACATTGATTACTGGAAAGAGGTCTTTGAGACACACCGAAATGTGATGGGGACGTCTTCCAAGCCGAAGTCTGAAAGCCAGATCATCAAATGGCTGAAGGACCCTCATTCTGATTCCGCAGAATATAAGATGTGGGGCAACGGTGTGGCATTGCCGAATGTGTTCTTTGTCCTTTCCGGCATCGTCTGGGCATCCGGGCTGGAGTAGAGCCTTGACCAGTAATGCACAAAGAATCCGCTGAAACATTGTTGCATTTACAGCTGCGAATTATGTTGCTATTCCTCCGAATGTACGGGAATATGTGTCACACAAAGGGGCAACACCCCCCGAAGAATAGGAGGAAAAGACAATGACAGTTTACTACGAAATAACCGAAAGGAAGCCTTTTGTGAAGGCTCTGGAAGAGATCACGGGAGAGAAAGCCAAATATCAGGGGACTCCCAGCTACGCATATGAAGTCGGGTGCTTCACCATTTCCCGTGAAGGCAACCTCATTTTCAACGATATGGCCGACCCGGATGAAATGGATCGGGTGCTGGATGCCCTTGAGCAGAAGGGCTACCATGCCGATCGCAGTGAGTACGATTCACCGCAGCCTGAGATCAATCAGGATGAGCCATTGGAAGATTGTCCTCCAGCATATGGTGAGCCGGAAACCGAAGATTTGAGCCTGACGGTGGAGATGCCGAGAGAGCAGTTCACTGACAGCCAGCTGGAGAACCTTCAGAAACTGGTGACCGCAAAAGCACCGCTTCTCAAAGAAGCACTGGCAGTAAAGGAACTGCCGATCATCGTCACGGACGAGAAAGTATCCTTCCCCTGGTTCAAGGATGATCTGGATGCAGATGCGTGTGCGGCCTACACCTGCCTGATCACCGCCATCTGCCGGATGGCAAAGGAAGCCAAACGGGTCACGGCCAAGGAAAAGGAAGTCGACAATGTGAAATACGCATTCCGGTGTTTCCTTCTCCGGCTTGGCTTCATCGGTGATGAGTACAAGCAGAACCGAAAAATCCTGATGCGGAATCTTACCGGGTCTTCCGCATTCAAGAACGGCACAAAGAAAGGCGGTGAGCAGTAATGTTCTTTCCAGACAGAAAAATCGTGGAGCGGATCAAAAAAGAGTACCCTTCCGGCACAAGAGTGGAGCTGGTCGAACTGAACGACCCTTACCGCCACCTCCCGGCTGGACTTCAAGGTACCGTCAGCTGTGTCGATGATACCGGAACCATTCATGTGGACTGGGACAACGGCAGCCGCCTTGGGGTGGTCTACGGCGAAGACAGATGCCGGAAAATCTGAAATTCCTGCTGGGGATACACACCATAATCTACACAATTATCGGTGTGTATCTCTGGTAGATATATGCCTCCGATATGACTTGCTATTTAGGCGATAGTACGGGAATATACACACACCGAAAGGGAAAACAAAGAAAAAACGGAGGCAAACACCATGAACGATAAACTTACCAGACAGGTTGAGGAAATGAAGAAGCAGACCATCGGGGTCGAGATCGAGATGAACAATATCACCCGCGAGAAGGCAGCAAGCCTTGCCGCAGAGTTTTTTGGAACCGGCAGACACCAGTACACCGCAAGACGCAACGGTTACGAAACCTGGAGCGCCTGGGACGCAGACGGAAGAGAATGGAAATTCCAGAAGGATGTCAGCATCGCCGGACCCGACAGCCAAAAGTGCGAACTGGTAACCCCGATCCTTACCTACGCAGACATCGAGCTTCTGCAGGAACTGGTAAGAAGACTCAGAAAAGCCGGAGCGAAGAGCGATGCCACCAGAGGATGCGGAGTCCACATCCACATCGGCGCAAAGGGACATACACCGCAGACCTTGAGAAACCTTGCCAACATCATGGCAAGCCACGAAAGCCTCCTGACCGAGAGCCTTGCCCTTGACCATTACCGGGTCGGACGCTACTGCAAGCCGGTGGATGAAGACTTCCTCAGAGAGGTCAACCGGAAGAAACCGCAGACGATGGCAAAGCTGGCAGACATTTGGTACAACAGCCAGGACGAAGGCTACGGCAGGAACAACCATTACAACGGCAGCCGCTACCATATGCTGAACCTTCACGCAACCTTCACCAAAGGAACGGTTGAGTTCAGACTTTTCCAGTTCGATGCCCCTGCAGACGGGAAGCGGAACGGCCTTCACGCCGGACAGCTGAAAGCCTACATTCAGCTTTGCCTTGCACTCAGCCAGATGGCAAAGGAAGTCAGAACCGCAAGCCCCAAGCCCCAGCAGAACGAGAATCCGAAATACGCCATGAGAACCTGGCTCCTCCGCCTTGGATTCATCGGCGAGGAATTCGCAACCGCAAGAGAAGTCCTGACCAGGAGACTCGCCGGAGACGCCTCCTTCCGGCACGGCAGAGCATAAAGGAATCAGCCTTATGCCCCCGAACCCGCCACAGAGCGGGCTTTCGGTGGTAGAAGGGTGATCCCTTCAGAAAGGATGGACATCACATGGACAAAAAACGATACTACCTTGCTTATGGAAGCAACCTCAACATGGCTCAGATGCGTTACCGCTGCCCTGGGGCAGTTCCACTCGGTACGGCAGAGATCAAGGACTACCGCCTGCTTTTTAAAGGCAGCCGGAGCGGTTCTTACCTTACCATTGAGAACGCGGAAGGCTTCACGGTTCCCGTTGGAGTATGGGCAGTCACCCAGGCAGATGAGGCAAGGCTTGACCGCTACGAGGGTTACCCCACCTTCTACTACAAAACAGAATTGGATCTCACCTACAAAGGACTGGTGAGCAAGAAGGCACGGAAGATCAAAGCCTTTATATACATCATGCATGAGGACAGGCTTTTGGGTATTCCGAGTTTCCAGTATGTAAGCACCTGCCGACAGGGGTATGCAGACTTCGGTTTTGATGAGGATATCCTGGCAGACGCTTATGAGTTTTCTAAAGAGGAGGCAATGAAGACATGGGAAACCAATTACTAAAGGGTATCTGCCCCAAGTGTGGACTGCCCTATGAGGGCAGACCTGCACTCAGCCGGGAGGATAACAAAACGCTTATCTGCCCGGACTGCGGTGTTAGAGAAGCACTTGAGAGTATCGGTGTGGATGCGAAGGAACAGGAAGAAATCCTTGCTACCATCCACCGCTGCATGATGCCGTAACAAGCAGAACAAAACGGTTATTCGGAGAAAAGGCTGAATCATCAGCCTTTTTCCCGTGTCTATATTGCCCGGTATTTCCTCCTCATATTTGTGTAGATTATGGCTCTGAATTTACTTGATAATATGTGCATTCAGAGCGAATATGTACACACCGAAAGGGAAAACAAAACAAACGGAGGAAAACACCATGAAAGGCATTTACCAGATGAGAGAAACATTTGAACTGAAGGAGTACAACACCGCAATCACCAGAGCCGATTTTGAGGCTCATTTCACCAAGACCGCAGAAAGCGTACAGTTTACTTTCAACGGCTGGGACGGCAAAAGCTACGATGGCGAAAGCCGGAAGGCCAGAGTCTACCGCACGAGCATCAAGGGTTACGAAAATGTCCGGTTTATCAAGGTCGGAAAGGCACTTTGCTACATTGACGAAGATAGCCTGATCCTTGAAAAGGCTACAGGCGAAAGCCACCCGGAAGCAGAATGGCTGGTAGATGTTCTTAAGGCAGCGAAGTAAGGAGGATGCGGACCATGTGGAAAGAAGGCACAATCGGAATTCCGGAGAAAAGCGGAAAATACAAGGCGGTTCATTACTGGGTCAAGGTTTACGAAGAACCAAGTGAGGAATACGGTATCAACGGCGGTAAGATTTCGAAGTTGAGCCTTAAGATGGATGGCGAGTGGATAGCCAACTATGACAGGGGCTGGGACATTAAGCCAACTTGCAGGGAAGCAGAACTCGCCTTGTGTATTCTCCTAACGGAACACAACTGATCCCGGATTTGAATATTCCCGGATGCGGAAGCCATGAGGCTTCTGTATCTCGTTATGAAGGTCGCACCAACTGGTGGCGGCTATTTTTTATGCCATTTGGAGGTGACTATGTGAAGAAGAAAAAATATAAGCCGACCAGGTTCAAGGCAAAGGACTCTGTGTATAATGAGCAGCTTGCAGATTTTGCCGTGAACTTCATCGAGTGCCTGTGTCACACCAAAGGTACATGGGCTGGAAAACCGTTTCTGCTTTTGGACTGGCAGGAGCAGATTATCCGTGACCTGTTCGGTATCGTAAAGCAGAATGGGTATCGTCAGTTCAATACTGCCTATATTGAAATCCCCAAAAAGAATGGAAAGAGCGAACTCGCTGCAGCGGTCGCTCTTTTGCTTTGCTGTGGGGACGGAGAGCAGAGAGCGGAAATCTACGGCTGTGCCGCCGACCGGGGACAGGCTACCATCGTCTTTGATGTGGCTGCCGATATGGTTCGGATGTGTCCGGCACTCAATAAGCGGTGCAAGATACTGGCATCGCAGAAACGGATCATCTACACACCAACGAACAGCTTTTACCAGGTGCTTTCCGCAGAAGCCTATTCCAAGCACGGCTTCAACATCCACGGCGTTGTGTTTGATGAGCTGCACACCCAGCCGAACCGGAAGCTGTTTGATGTCATGACCAAGGGTTCCGGTGATGCCAGAATGCAGCCCTTGTATTTCCTGATCACAACAGCGGGTACAGACACCAACAGCATCTGCTATGAGACACACCAGAAGGCAGTAGATATCCTGGAGGGACGGAAGATCGACCCAACCTTCTATCCGGTCATCTACGGAGCCGGACAGGAAGAGGACTGGACAGACCCGAAGGTGTGGAAGAAAGCCAATCCATCCCTGGGTGAAACCATCGGAATGGATAAGGTAAAGGCGGCTTGCGATTCCGCGAGGCAGAACCCCGGTGAGGAGAACTCCTTCCGGCAGCTGAGACTCAACCAGTGGGTCAAACAGGCAGTCCGCTGGATGCCGATGGAGAAGTGGGATGCGTGTGCATTTCCTGTCAACCCGGAAGATCTGGAGGGGCGTGTATGTTACGGCGGGCTTGACCTTTCCAGTACATCCGACCTTACCGCTTTTGTCCTTGTGTTCCCACCGGAAGATGATGAAGAACCATATTACATTCTCCCCTTCTTCTGGCTGCCGGAGGAAACCCTGCCTATCCGGGTGAACCGTGACCATGTCCCCTACGATGTGTGGGAGCGGCAGGGTTACATCCAGACCACGGAGGGCAATGTTGTCCATTACGGCTACATTGAGAAATATATCGAGAGATTAGGTGAACGCTACAACATCCGGGAGATCGCATTCGACCGCTGGGGTGCTGTCCAGATGGTGCAGAACCTGGAAGGCATGGGCTTTACGGTCGTGCCTATGGGGCAGGGCTTTGCATCCATGTCCCCTCCGACAAAGGAACTGATGAAGCTGACCCTGGAAAAGAAGCTGGCTCACGGCGGTCATCCGGTTCTTCGATGGAACATGGATAACATCTTCATCCGAACCGACCCAGCCGGAAACATCAAGGCAGACAAAGCAAAATCAACCGAGAAGATTGACGGAGCGGTTGCCACCATTATGGCGCTCGACCGGGCGATCCGATGCGGTAACGATACAAGCGAGAGTGTCTACGACAGCCGTGGGCTTCTCATTTTTTGAAAGGAATGGTGATTTGATATGGGAATTTTAAGTGGATTGTTCCGTACCAGGGATGCTCCCCAGAACAGGACGAGCGGCAGCTCCTACACCTTTTTCATGGGCGGTTCCGCATCCGGCAAAAGGGTCAATGAAAGAACCTCCATGCAGATGACGGCGGTGTACTCCTGTGTCCGTATCCTGTCGGAGGCGGTGGCAAGCCTGCCGCTGAATGTGTATCGATATACAGAGAACGGCGGCAAGGAGAAAGCCATCGACCACAGCCTTTACAGGCTTCTGCATGACGAGCCGAATCCGGAGATGAGTTCCTTCATCTTCCGGGAGACCCTGATGACGCACCTTCTCCTTTGGGGAAATGCCTATGCCCAGATCATCCGAAACGGCAAGGGCGAGGTCGTTGCGCTCTATCCCCTGATGCCCGACCGCATGACGGTAGACCGGGACAAGAATGGACATCTGTATTACAAATACACGAAGTCCAATGACGATGCCCCAACGATGGAAACCGGGTCGGTCATCCTTGACCCTTCTGATGTGCTTCATGTTCCGGGTCTTGGGTTTGACGGGCTTGTAGGTTACAGCCCCATTGCGATGGCGAAGAATGCCATCGGTCTGGCAATCGCAGCGGAGGAGTACGGCAGTAAGTTCTACGCCAACGGAGCAGCCCCAAGCGGTGTACTGGAACATCCGGGAACACTGAAAGACCCGGCAAGAGTGCGTGATTCCTGGAACTCGACCTTCGGCGGTTCTTCCAACAGTCACAAGGTTGCCGTCCTGGAAGAGGGCATGAAATATACACCGATTTCCATCTCTCCGAACGAAGCACAGTTTTTGGAGACAAGGAAATTTCAGATAAATGAAATCGCTCGAATTTTCAGAGTGCCGCCCCATATGGTGGGTGACCTCGAAAAGTCAAGCTTTTCTAATATTGAGCAGCAGTCCTTGGAGTTTGTGAAATACACGCTTGACCCCTGGGTTGTCCGGTGGGAGCAGGCACTGCAGAGGACGCTTCTTTCCGAAGAGGAGAAGAAGACGCTGTTCTTCAAATTCAATGTGGAAGGTCTGCTCCGTGGTGACTACGCAAGCCGCATGAACGGCTATGCCACCGCACGGCAGAACGGATGGATGTCCGCAAATGACATCCGTGAGTTAGAGGACCTTGACCGAATCCCTGCGGAGCTGGGCGGTGACCTCTATCTTGTCAATGGCAATATGCTTCCCCTGGTTTCTGCCGGGGCGGCTTATGCAAATAACAATCTCAAAGAAATGGAGGGTTCCGATGAAGACAAAGAAAAGGTTCTGGGAATGGAAGAACCAGGCAGACGAAGGGTCGGAGAGAGTTCTTGAACTCTACGGCACCATCGCAGAAACTTCGTGGTTTGACGATGATGTCACGCCTCAGATGTTTCACGATGAGTTGTTTGCAGGCAAAGGCCCCGTGACTGTGTGGCTCAATTCCCCTGGCGGTGACTGCATTGCGGCAAGCCAGATTTACACCATGCTGATGGATTACCAGGACGATGTGACTGTCAAGATCGATGGTATTGCGGCATCCGCTGCATCCGTCATTGCGATGGCCGGTACCAAGGTGCTGATGGCCCCTACCGCCCTGATGATGATCCATAACCCGATGACGGGCGCTTATGGCAATCACACAGACATGGAGAAAGCCATCGAAATGCTGGACGAGGTCAAGGAGAGCATTTTGAATGCTTACGAGATCAAGACCAGTCTTTCCCGCGCCAAGCTGTCCCACCTCATGGATTCCGAGACATGGATGAATGCAAACAAGGCCATCGAACTTGGCTTTGCAGATGACATTTTGAAGGATACCAAAAAGGATGCAGCGGACATTCCGGCTTATGCCTTCTCCGGCAAGGAGACCGAAACCAGGCTGATGAACAAGCTGACGGCTCATTACAAGCCGAAGGAAAAAGGCATGACCCCGGCTCAGGCGGCAGCGATTCCCGCCGTCAAAGATGAAACGCCTGCAGAGGCAGGCAAAACCTATGACGAGTTGATGACCCGTCTCAATCTTATCAAACCTTAAGGAGGATTTTTACTATGAGCAAGATCAATGAACTGCGAACCCAGCGCGCTAAGGCTTGGGACAAGGCACAGGCTTTCCTGGCTGCCAACCGTGACGAGAAGGGCATCCTCTCTCCTGAGAATGTCAAGATTTACGAGGGTCTGGAGCAGGACATCGTGAACCTGGGCAAGGAGATCGAACGCCAGGAGCGTCTGGATGCTATGGAGCGTGAGATGGCTGCCCCCGTTTCAACGCCGATCACCGAGAAACCTGAGAACACCAAGAAGCCGGACACCAAGGTCGGCCGTGCATCCGATGCCTATACGAAGGCATTCTGGACTCAGGTTCGTGCCAAGGACGGTGTTTCCTATGAAGTGAGAAATGCCCTGTCCGAGGGTGTTGACTCCGAGGGCGGCTATCTGGTTCCCGATGAGTTTGAGAACACTCTGGTTTCCGGCATGGAAGAGGAAGGCTCCATCCGTTCTCTCGCCCATGTGTTCACCACTTCCAACGGTGTCCACAAGATTCCGGTGGTTCGTACCAAGGGTTCTGCCAACTGGATCGATGAAGGCGGTTCCTACGGTGACAGCGATGATGTATTCGGCCAGGAGCAGATCGATGCCCACAAGGTCGGTACGGTCATCAAGGTTTCCGAGGAGCTTCTGAACGACTCCGCCTTCGATCTGGAGAAGTATTTCCAGGAAGAGTTCGCCCGCCGGATCGGTGCCAAGGAAGAGGAAGCCTTCATCAACGGTGACGGCAATAAGAAGCCGACTGGTATTCTGAATGTCACTGGCGGTGCGGAAATCGGTGTGACTGCTGCCAGCGAGAAGGCAATCACCGCCGATGAGATCATCGACCTCTACTACAGCATCAAGGCTCCTTACCGTAAGAATGCAGTGTGGATTCTCAACGACTCCACTGTCCGTGCAGTTCGTAAGCTGAAGGATTCCAACGGTCAGTATCTGTGGCAGCCTGCCCTCCATGAGGGTGACCATGAGACCCTCCTGGGCAAGAAGATTCTGACTTCCCCTTACATGCCGGAGATCGCCGCCGGTGCCAAGGTTATTATGTTCGGTGACCTTTCCTTCTACTGGATCGGTGACCGCCAGGGCATTACCTTCAAGCGTCTTAACGAGCGCTATGCGGATATGGGTCAGGTAGGCTTCCTGGCATCCAAGCGTGTGGACGGCAAGCTGGTCCTTCCTGAAGCCATCAAGGTGCTTCAGATGAAGGGTGCCGCTGGAGCCTAAGTCGCAGTAATCCGGTGATGCCATCTTTCGGGGTGGCATCACCCATTTTACAGAAAGGCGGTGGTATGAATGATCATTACCCTGGATGAAGCAAAGAACTATCTTCGAGTCGATACAGAGGATGATGACCGCTTGATTGAGAGTTTCCTGACTGCCGCCAGAAGGCTTTGCATGGATATTCTCCGCACCGATGAATTATCGGATTTGGAAATCGAGCCGAACGCAAGAGTGGCTGTACTGTATGCGACTGCGTACCTTTACGAGCATCGGGAGGAAGCTGACCATAAGGCGCTCACGCTGTCTCTAAGGGCATTGCTTTCCGGGAGCCGAAAGGAGGCATTCTGATGGATATCGGACTTTTGAATCTTCGGATACAGATACAGAAAAATGCGGTCATATCGGATGCTATCGGAAACCGGAAAAATACTTGGACGGACTATTTCTCGTGCTATGCCACCATCGGCGGCGAGAGTGGCACAGAAATATACCGCGCTGGGGAAATCTTGGAATCCGCAGAACTTACCTTTACCGTCCGGTACTCAAGTGAAACGGCGGCAGTCACGCCTTCCGGATACCGCATTGTGTACGGCGGTGAATTGTATAACATCATTGCAGTTGACCATCAGAATAATAAGCGGAAGAGTCTGAAATTCCGTTGCTCGAAAGTGAGGCGGTAATTATGGCAACGAAGGTATCCATCGGAAATATGGCTGATGCCATCATGAAGGAACTGAACGACTATGCAGAAGCCACATCTGACGGTGTGAAGTCAGCCGTCACGAAAGCGGCCAAAGTTGTAAAAACAGAGATACAGGCAGGCGCACCTACAAGAACGGGTGCATACAAGAAAAGCTGGGCAACAAAGAATACTGCGGAATCTTCCAACAAGTTGGAGATCACCGTGTATTCCCGTAACCGCTATCAGCTTGCCCATCTGTTGGAACACGGTCATGCAAAGCGTGGCGGTGGACGTGTAGCGGCAAGACCGCACATCGCTTCGGCAGAGCAGTCCGGCATCGAACAGCTAGAACAGGAAATCGAGAGGTGTATACGCAATGGATAAACTGCTAGAGATTTTGAAGTCAGTGGGTATCCCTTTTGCCTACGATCATTTTGCAGAGGGCGAATCTCCAGAACCGCCTTTCATCTGCTATCTGCTACCGGATTCGGACAACTTTTCCGCTGACGGTAAAGCCTATTACAAAATCAACGAAGTTCATATTGAACTCTATACCGATACCAAGGACTTATCGGTGGAGAGACAACTGGAAGCTGTGCTGGATGAGCATGGCATTTTTTATGACCGCTCTGAGGTCTGGATCGAGAGCGAGAAACTATATGAAGTCCTTTACTCTTTTGAAATGGAGGCTTAAAAGCTATGGGTAATAAAGTGAAATACAATCTGAAGAATGTCCATGCGGCAAAGTTGACGGAAACTACGGAAGACGGTGTTACCAAATATACCTATGAAGCACCCCAGGCAATTCCCGGTGCAGTCAGCATCAGTCTGGATGCCGAGGGTGATTCCAGTCCCTTCTATGCAGACGGTATTGTATATTTCCGATCCAATACCAACAATGGCTACAGCGGTGATCTGGAAATTGCACTCATTCCTGAGTGGTTCCGTACCGATATTCTTCAGGAAAAACTGGATTCCAATGGAGTCCTTGTGGAGAAGTCAGATAATGCGGGCAGTGTGAAATTCGCATTGCTCTTTGAGTTTGACGGTGATGTCCGTGCCATTCGTCATGTGATGTACAATTGCACCGCATCCCGTCCTTCCATCGAGTCTGAAACCAAAGAGGACAAGATTGAGCCGGGAACGGAGACGCTTTCTCTGACTGCCGATCCTCGTGAAGATGGTCTTGTAAAGAGCCGTACCGGAGATACGACCTCTGCGGAAACCTATGCGAATTGGTATAAGTCGGTCTACATTCCTCAGGAAGAGGAAGCAAAAGGTTAATGGAGGTGTGAGATATGCTGCAGAAAACAGTAAAGATCGGTGACAAGGAGGTGGCATTCCGATCCTCCGCAACCATCCCCCGATTGTACCGTATCAAGTTCAAGAGGGATATTTTTAAAGACCTGTCCAGACTGGAAAAGTCCTATAAGGGAAAGACCAGCGAGGGCGGGTCTTTTGAAATCGAAGACCTGGAGATCTTCGAGAATGTGGCGTACATCATGGCTTTCCATGCAGACCATACCATCCCGGATAACATTGATGACTGGCTTGATCAGTTTGAAATGTTCTCAATTTATGAGATTCTGCCGGAAATCCTGGAACTGTGGGGTACGAACCTTATCACAGATGTTCAGTCTAAAAAAAACTTAACCGCAGTAGCCGGGAAATGACAACTCCCTTATTCCTTCTGCGCTGCACGGAAATAGGTATCAGCATTGCCGACCTTGACCTTCTTACTATCGGTCTTGTTATGGATATGTGGACGGAAAAAGGAAATGACAGTGTGAAATACAGCAATACCGTAATCGCAGGACAGGAGGAATTTGACAAATTCTAAGGAGGTGAGCGAATATGGCAAGCAGAATCAAGGGCATAACTGTTGAGATTGGCGGTGATACCACAGGCCTGCAGAATGCGTTGAAGGGAGTCAATTCCACTATTAAGAATACGCAGTCTGCATTAAAGGATGTGAATAAGCTACTGAAACTTGACCCATCAAATGCGGAACTGCTGACACAGAAGCAGAAACTGCTGAAGGATGCCATTGCCGCCACATCCGAGAAACTGGAATCCTTAAAGACAGCACAGGAACAGGTTAAGGCACAGTTTGAAAGCGGTAATCTCGGTCAGGACAAGTATGATGCTCTTCAGCGTGAGATTATTGAAACAGAACAGGAGTTGAAACGCCTGCAGGAGCAGGCTATCGATTCCAATGCGGCTTTAGCAAGAATCGAAGAAATCGGCGGTAAGTTAGAATCTGTAGGAAACAAGATGACCGGAGTTGGTCAGAGCCTTCTTCCGGTAACTGCAGGAGTGACTGCACTCGGTACAGCCGCTGTTAAAACAACTGCCGACTTTGATTCTTCCATGAGCCAAGTTCAGGCCACGATGGGCATTACGAAAGATGCCATGTCTGAACTGAACGGAGAGTCTGTAAACACAGGGGATGCTCTCCGTAATCTGGCTAAACAGATGGGTTCTGAAACGGCATTCAGTGCAAGTGAATGTGCGGATGCCATGAACTATCTTGCTCTTGCAGGGTATGACACACAGGAAATTTACGATACACTACCGACCGTTCTGAACCTTGCGGCGGCGGGCGGTATTGACCTTGCAAGTGCGTCTGATATGGTCACTGATGCCATGTCTGCTCTTGGTATGGAAACATCCGAGGCAGATACTATGGTGGATCAGATGGCAAAGACCGCATCCTCCACCAACACCTCTGTGGCACAGCTTGGTGAGGGCATCCTGACTATTGGCGCTACGGCACGAACAGTCAAAGGCGGTACTGCGGAACTAAATACTGCACTCGGTATCCTCGCTAATAACGGTATCAAAGGTGCCGAGGGCGGTACCCATCTGCGAAATGTAATCCTTTCTCTTCAGAATCCGACTGATAAGGCGGCTTCGCAGATGGAGGCACTGGGGGTATCTGTGTATGACTCCGAAGGCAATATGCGTTCGCTGAACGATATTCTGGGTGACCTGAACGCCAGTATGGACGGCATGACTTCCCAGGAGAAAGCAAATATCATCAGTCAGATCTTCAATAAGACCGACCTGTCTGCGGTAAATGCCCTTCTTGCAAATACCGGGGATACCTGGGATGAACTGCAGCAGTCCATCGTCAATAGCGGCGGTGCTGCACAGCAGATGGCAGATACACAGCTTGATAACCTTTCCGGTCAGCTGACGTTGCTGAAATCGGCTCTTGAGGGTTTGGCTATTTCATTCGGTGAGATACTGATGCCGATGGTGCGAAGTGCAGTGGAGAAGATCCAGGCATTCGTGGATAAGCTGAACGGTATGAGTGATGCGCAGAAAGAAACCATACTAAAGATCGCAGCTCTTGCAGCGGCAATAGGACCGCTTCTTATCGTACTTGGTAAAACCATATCCACGGTGGGTACGACCATGAAGACCTTCTCGTCTTTGACGAAAGGGGTGGCAAAACTCGGAGTGAAGATTGCAGGCAGCAGCAGTTCGATCACATCACTCGGCAGTGCCCTCGGAGCCGTTGCCGGTCCTGTCCTTGCAGTAGTGGCAATTGTGGCAACACTTGTGGCTGCCTTCAAACATCTATGGGATACCAATGAGGAATTTCGTGCTGCGATAACAGGTATCTGGGAAGGAATCAAAACAAAATTTGAGGAATTCGGGCAGGCAATCACAGAGAGACTGAATGCTCTCGGATTTGATTTCCAGAATATTGTGGAAGTCCTAAAATCAATCTGGGATGGTTTCTGTAGCATGCTTGCTCCGGTATTTGAGGCGGCTTTTTCCCTTATCAGTACAGTCCTTGGAACGGTACTTGATGTGATCGTCGGTATACTGGATGTTTTCATAGGACTGTTCACAGGAAACTGGTCGCAGATGTGGAACGGCATAACGGAGATCTTCTCCGGTATCTGGAATGGCATCACGAGTGTGTTCTCTACTGTTCTTGAAATGCTGAAAGAAGTAGCTGATGTATTTCTTGGGTGGTTCGGTACTTCCTGGAATGAAGTATGGACAGGCATTTCCACTTTCTTTATGAATATCTGGAACGGCATTGTGGCCTTCTTTACAGGAATATGGGAGTCAATCAAAAATGTGGTATCTGTTGGAATTCAGTTTATTGGAGCAATTCTGGAGGCGGCTTTTGATATTATCACACTGCCATTCCGATTTATCTGGGAAAATTGCAAAGAAACTATCACAACTGTGTGGGAGACCATCAAGTCGATTGTTTCCGGTGCCATCAATGCGGTCAGCAATGTGATCAGCACAGTAATGACTGCCATCAGTACGGTCATCTCTACTGTTTGGACAGCAATCAGTACTAAGGTATCCACGGTACTCAATGGCATCAAGACAACCGTCAGTACTGTATTTAATACCATTAAAACAGTGGCATCCACCGTGTGGAACGGCATTAAAACCACCATATCCACGGTGGTGGACGGCATCAGCAGTAAGGTGTCTTCCGTATTTAATTCGGTAAAGAGTATAGTATCCTCTGTCTTTAACGGCATCAAGTCCACAGCCACTTCCGTGTGGAATGGCATCAAGAGTGCTATTACTACACCAATCGAGGCGGCGAAGAACACTATAAAGGCATCACTGGATAAGATTAGCGGATTCTTCTCCGGACTGAAACTTCAGTTGCCGCATATCAAGCTGCCACATTTCAGTATTTCGGGAAGCCTGTCTATTGCACCGCCAAGCGTACCACATCTGTCTATCTCTTGGTATAAGGAGGGCGGCATTCTGACGAGACCTACCGTTTTCGGTATGAATGGAAGTTCGTTAATGGCAGGAGGAGAAGCTGGAGCGGAGGCAGTTCTTCCGTTGAGTGCTTTTTATAAGGAACTCGAAAACATTCTGACAAGCAGACTGAATAACAACAATGTGGAGAAATACCTGTCTATCATTGCAGCGAACAGCGGCAAGGGAATCTATCTGGATGATGGAACTTTGGTCGGCAGGCTTCTTCCAGCAATTGACAGCGGTCTTGGTCAGAATCAGAAACTGAATGCGAGGTTGAGCCTATGAAACCAGATATTTTGATAAACGGTATCTCCATGCTCGGGCTGGGGTGGTTAAGGGAAAGCATCGACTTCCCCACACCGCAGCCTCAGTCTGAGACGATAACCGTACCGGGGAGAAATTCCCCAATCAGATACACTGAGGCTTTAGGGCGAGTTTCCTACCAGCCTCGTTCTTTTGATATCACGCTGTCCATGCTCGGCAGCAGAAGTATGTTCAACACGATGGTGGAAAACACGGTCAACCGTATTGCAGGACGGCTTTGCCGTGTCATTTGCAATGATGAGCCGGAACTGTATGCCATCGGCACTCTGGAATGTATATCTGCGTACAACCCTTTGACGGGCAAGGGACAGCTTACCATTTCCTGCACAGATGGGGATTCTTTTCGCTACCATGTTGAAGAAACAGTGGTGACGATTTCTGGGAGCGGTACGGTAACTTTGCTTAATGACTTCATGCCTGTTGTTCCGGTGATTACCACCACAGCAGAGACAGCTTTCAGTTGGAAGGTCGGTACAGATACTTTTCAGAAATCTGTGAGCACCGGAACATGGGAGTTTCCGGAATTGGAACTGACAAGAGGAGAGAATACAGTAAAGGTCAGTGGTACGGGAAGTACTACTTTTCGATATAAGGAGGGGCGGCTATGAGCTTTTTTCGTATTTATGTGGACGGCAGTCTGTTCTATCATCCGAACCTCTCCAAGCTGGCAATCACGCAGGCAAAGGTGTCCGAGGATGCGGAGAGCATCGACTGTCTTACCCTTTCTGCTCCGTACAATCATCCTTATCTGGATTCCGTACATCCAATGGCATCGGTCATCATCTGTAAAAAGGGTGAAACCATTGTTTTTGAAGGCCGTGCGATGGATGACGGATCAGATTTTTATAATACACACACATGGAAATGCGAGTCCTGCCTTGCATATCTTAAGGACACTGTTCAGCCTCCTTTTTCCTATAAAGGTCCGATCCGAGGGCTGCTTGAACATTTTATCAGTGTTCACAATTCGACAGTGGAAGAGCAGAAGCAGTTTACCTTGGGAACTATTACGGTCACAGATGACAATGATTACATTTCCTACAGCAATTCCGAATACTCTGTGACGATGGATGCCATAAAAAGCAAGCTGCTCGATACCCACGGCGGCTATCTGCAAGTGCGGTATACCGGAGAAACAAAGTATCTGGATTACCTTGCAGATTTCAACACCCGGACGCTGCAGACCGTGGAGTTTGGTAAAAACCTTCTGGATGTGAAGATAAGCCGAGACCATACAGAGAGGGCAACTGCGCTCATTCCGCTTGGTGCCCAAAAGAAGGGTACGGATGAGGACGGCAATGAAACAGAAACCAATACCCGTGTGGATATCACGTCTGTCAATGACGGCAAAAACTATATCTGCGATGAAACCGCCGTTGCCGAGATCGGATGGATATGGGTAAGTGAAGTGTGGGAGGATGTGACCCTTCCTTCCAATCTGCTCCGAAAGGCAAAGACCAGACTTGCTGATTTGGTAAAAGGTGTGACGAGCATTGAACTTACCATCGTAGATGAATCTGATACCGGAGCGGATATTGAAGACATCCGGGCGAGGATGTATGTCGAGTGCATCTCCAAACCGCATGGAATCAACGGTACCTACCTGGTTGTCAGCCGGACAAGGGACTATCTGAATCCGTCCGGCAATACCATCACCATTGGTGCAAGTGGAGTGACCCTTACTTCGGCATCGGCAAAGCAAGACAGAAATATCGAGGCACTGGAGGAGGACCTGTTTGGTCAGACCTCAAAAATAGAAACAATTTCCGGGAAAGTCGATGATATCAATGCCCAGAAGATGTATCGAACAGAACTGGTGGTTGACGGGGTCAACATCTTCCGTGACAGAGGTCAGACAAGCCGGATACACTGCAAGGTGTATTCCTGGGACAAGAATATCACCGACACATTATCCGCATCGGCATTTGCATGGCATCGCCGTTCCGGCAATTCCGCAGCTGATGAGGAATGGGATGCTTCCCACAGCGGAATGAAATCGATCATTATTACCACAGAAGATGTGCAGGACAACGCATCCTTCTTCTGTGAAGTAACATTATAAGGAGGATTAAAGCAATGCCTACAGTATTAACTTCGAGTCAGCAGACTTTTGTGGACATTACGGACCAAAGGAAACTGTCGGCCTATATTACTTCCAATCTGCCGAAAACGCAGAGTGAAGACCCGAATGTCTTGCCGCATACCTATGCGCCAAGCTGGGCATCTACAAATCTTGTGCTTACCCCGGTCGTATTCCTTGACCAGACAAGCATTGCTCTGAATTCCACGGGACTGACGATTACCTGGAAGAGAAAGGACGGCACGGGGGCGGAGACAAATCTTACAACGGGTGAAACGGTGACGAATGGGGTGCTGAAGGTCACGCAGAACAAGTTGTCTGCATCGACTTCCGGTATGATTACTTATATTTGCTACATTAGCTATTATGATTCTGAAACCAAGAACACTGTCAATATTTCTTCGGATATCACTTACACTCTGGTGAAAAATGCGGAGAATGCGAAACTGGCTTATGTGACCGCAGATACCTATGTATTTAAGTATGATAAGGACTCTGCACTTGTCGGTGCAACCCAGGCTACCCTGACGGCGCAGGTGCAGGGGGTGACAATTTCCAAGTGGCAGTATAAAGATAATTCCGGTTCTTGGGTGGACTATCCAACCACTACAGATAATACAAATATCACAAGCGGCACACTGGTCGTTAAACCGTCTCATGCTGTATTTATCAACAATGTGGCACAGATCAAGGTGGTGACCAGTGATACTGATGTGTTTGATACGGTTACCATCACAAAAATTTTTGATGGTGTAAAAGGTGACCAGGGTGATAAAGGTGATCCGGGAAGTTCTGGCAGTGGCGGCCTTTCCGTCATACTTGGAAATGAAGCCCAGGTAATTGCCTGCACATCGGAGGGCAAGACAGCAACTGCATCGACTATTTCTATTCCGTTTACGGGATATGTAGGTATCACACAGACTGCCTGTACCTGTTCGGTGGGTACGTTGCCTATCGGAATCACGGTCAAAAGCAATACGGCAGCAACCGCATCGGCCACTGGGAAACTGGAACTGTCGGTAGCGGCTTCTTCCGATCTGGGCGGCACAGCTGTCCTGACCGGAAACATCACTTTAACTTTCACAATTTCAGGAAAGAGTGTGGTGAAGACCTTTACCTGGACAAAAGCCAAAGCAGGCAGCAACGGAACAAATGCTGTCGTTTTTTCTGTGTACGCCCCTAATGGCACCGTAGTTCAGAATCAGTCCGGTACGCTGACTCTCGCAACCTCGGCCTATAGCGGAACGACCGCCATCACAAGTGCAACTTATCAGTGGGCGAAGTATGCGAACGGCACGTGGACGAATATCAGCGGTGCAACATCCTCGACCTTTACCGTATCCGGTGCGGATATTGTAAATATCCAGTCTTACCGCTGTACCATGACATACAGTGGCAAAACCTATGTGGATGTTATTACGGTGGAAGATAAGTCTGACCCTTATGTTTCCGAGATGCTCTCCATCGGTGGTTTTACCGTGAAGAATAATCTTGGGGGCGTTGTGCCGTATGTTATTGTTCGCACAAATCAGAAGGAAGTGGATGAACTGCTTGGTGTCATCAGCGAGGCAGAACCGTCCACACCGAAGAGCGGAGATTACTGGTATAAAATCGACCATTCGGGAAAGACCGTAACCTTGATGAAATACAGCGGAACGGCATGGGCATCGACCACGGATACGCAGAGTCTGACCTATACCTGGTATGCACAGGATAAGGATGGCAAGGAGATGACCTTTGGCAAGACGGGAAAGGTGATCTATTTGTCTGCTGCGGACATCGACAGTATCATGACACTCCAGTGTGATGTTTCTAACTAAGGGGGTGTTCGGATGGCACTTTTAACCTGTTGTCAGCAGACATTTCAGAATGTGACAGCATACGAAGAAATGGTCGGAGATGTGGATGAACTCAAGGTGCAGGTGCATGAGTGTTATTCGGAAATCACCAAAACATCCAGTGAGATCATCGGTACTGTGCAGGATACTTATATCTCAAAATCCGATATGGAGATGATAAGACAGGATTTCCAGTCCAGTATCACCCAGAACAGTAGTGAGATTCGTATGGATTTCACCGCTGTTACGGATGAGATTAAGGATAATGTAGCCGCCAATCAGCAGCTTCTTGAAGAATACATTCGTTTCAAAGGAGCCTTGATTGAATTGGGGAAGGTTGGAAACTCCTTTACAGCAGAACTTTCAAATGAACAGCTTGCCTTCAAGGAGAATGGCCAGACCATTGCTTACATTTCAAACCAGTCACTGGTTATTACCAATGCTGAAATCAGATACAAACTGTCTCTCGGTACGGAAGATCGTGGCTGGTTTGACTTTATTCCACGAAGTTCGGGCAACCTCTCCATTGTATGGCGTGGTGCAGTAACATCATAAAGGAGGTATGATCTATGGCTTCCAGCGGAAGTATTACAACAAATGAAGTGGAAGGGCGTTCAGTTACCTTATCATGGACGCTGAGCAGTCAGAGCATTGAAAAAAATACCTCTACGATTGCATGGACGCTTCAGGGTTCAGGTTCGGCATCAGGGTATGTGAAGTCTGGTGGTTTTAAAGCTGTAATTAATGGTACGACTGTTTATTCGACATCCACAGACAATCGTATTGAACTGAGAAATGGTACCGTAGTTGCATCAGGATCTACCACTATCGCACATAATGCAGATGGTACAAAATCGTTTTCCTTGAGTTGTGAGGCGGGCATTTATAGCTATGCCGTTAGTGCAACAGCAAGCGGAACACATACACTGACAACGATTCCGAGAGCATCTACGGTATCGGCAACAAGCGTGAACATGGGTTCGGCATCATCGATCACGATTACCAGGGCATCATCCTCATTTACACACACGCTGACATATTCTTTCGGCAGTGCGACAGGAACGATAGCTACTAAGACCACATCCACATCGGTATCCTGGACTCCGCCACTTACACTGGCAAATCAGATACCGAATGCAGTGTCCGGTAAATGCACCATCACCTGCAAGACTTATAACGGAACTACGGAGGTGGGCTCAAAGAACTGTACGATGACACTGACTGTTCCTTCAACGGTAAAACCAACTATTACAAGTCTGACGGCGGCAAGAGTTGATGGAACAGTGCCGTCAGCATGGGGTATTTATGTACAGTCGAAGTCGAAGGCAACGCTTACTATCAATGGTGCGGCGGGGGCATATGGGTCTACTATTTCATCTTATAGTATTACGGGTGGTGGCTATTCGAGTACTGCGTCCTCGTTTACTACGGGCTTCCTTAATACATCCGGGTCTATTACCTTTACGGCATCCGTTACGGATTCGAGAGGCCGTGTGTCTGCCAATGCCACAGTGACGATAACTGTTGTGGCATACAGTGCGCCGAGTTTCTCCAAGTATATCTCTCAAAGGTGTAACAGTGCGGGAACTGCCGCAGACAACGGAACCTATATAAAATCAACAGTCAATTTCAGTTATGCATCGTGCAGCAGTAAGAACACGATAACCACAGCGACATACTACAAGAAAACAACAGATACCTCCTGGACAAATGCCAATAAGACCTTTACTTCCGGTACGGCCTTTACTTTTGGTGGAGGAAATATCTCAGCTGAAAGTTCTTACGAAGTGAAGTTCACGTTGAAAGATGCTTTTGCGACCATTGAAGTTACGGATACTTTATCGACAGCTTCGGTAGTCATGGATTTCAAGAGCGGCGGTCTGGGGGTGGCTGTAGGAAAAGTATCCGAAACAGATCGGTGCTTTGAAGTATCGGATGCATGGGATGTGAAGGTATACGGTATGCTTCTCAGTGCCTATATCCAGAGCCTTATGACTGGCGGGGGTCTTGATTTTGCTACTTGTTCAACTGCTGCGGGAACAGCTGCCAAGGTGGCAGCATGTACCGGATTCAAACTTGAAACCGGAGCAGCAGTCCTCGTGAAATTCGCTAATGCCAATTCATCGGCTTCCCCAACATTGAATGTTAATAGCACTGGGGCTAAGAATATTGTTACTTATGGCACAACTGCAATTGGCACCTATTACTGGAAGGCCGGACAGGTTGTGCTTTTCTTATATGATGGTACTTCGTGGCAGGCTGTCAATATGTCCACGGCAACTACGTCTTATTATGGTATTACTAAACTGTCCTCCAGCACTTCGTCAACAAGCACAACTCTGGCGGCAACAGCATCGGCGGTAAAGGCCGCCTATGATAGAAATTCATGGGACAGCATTACACTGACCAATGCACTGGGTCTTTCCTATGGCGGCACAGGAGCAACCACTGCAGCGAGTGCCAGGACTAACCTTGGAATCAAAGCAACTTCTCTCTATAGCGGAACGCTTACAACAGGAAGTACGACATTTTCTACCGGTTATAAACTGTATGTCATCATCGGTCAGCCGACTTCCAGTAGTTCAAGGTGTGCCATTGTACTACCTGGAAGTCAGATTTCTACCACTTCGGCTCATTATCAGATAGCGGATGAATCAAATTATTATTCGTTCAATATCTCGTATTCGGGATCAACGATAACTCTTGCCTACAGAGGTAGAAGCAGTTCCGGGCAGATACTAAAGATATACGGAGTCAACTAAGAAGGAGGGGTGCGGTTATGTTTGTGCTGTTGAATGATGATGGATATGTAGAAAGCTATGCAATCGTAGGCAATCTTGTGGGCGGCATTGAAGTGTCTGACCCGGAAGACATCGAGCATTTCGAAGAACACTATGAATCCTATGGTTTTTCCGAAGGAAAGATTCACTTCGATGATGTCTGGGAAAAGGAACTCAACAAGGCAAAAAAGACAGAGAATATCAGGAAACGAAGAGAAACGGAGTGCTTTCCTGTTATCAACAGAGGTCTGCTTTGGTATGAAACATTGTCGGTAAAGCAAAAAATCGAATTAACCAGGTGGTATCAGGCATGGCTTGATGCCACCAACACAGGAGTCGTGCCAGAAAAACTGACATGGCTCTAATTTTTTGAAACGGAGGATTTTATCATGAAGGAATTTTGGAACACGATTCAGTTGATGTTCACGGCAGTCGGCGGATGGCTCGGATGGTTTCTCGGAGGGTGTGACGGTCTGTTGTATGCACTGATTGCCTTTGTTGTCATTGACTACATTACGGGTGTCATGTGCGCCATCAATGACCAGAGCCTTTCGAGCGAGGTGGGATTCCGTGGTATCTGCCGCAAGGTGCTGATCTTCCTTATGGTCGGTATCGCAAACATTCTGGATGTCAATGTTATCGGAACGGGTAGCGTTCTTCGTACCGCTGTGATTTTTTTCTATATCTCCAATGAGGGTGTTTCTCTGATGGAGAATGCAGCGCACCTTGGCCTTCCTGTTCCGGAGAAAATCAAGGTCGTTTTGGAGCAGCTCCATAACCGTGCAGAAGATAAGGAGGATGAATAATTATGAAACTTGTGCAGTCTATTCTTACCAAGAATCCCTGCTATACGGCAGGAAGAAAGATCAACGTTAAAGGACTGATGCTCCATTCAGTTGGCTGTCCGCAACCAAAGGCATCAGTCTTTATTAATTCTTGGAACAGTGCATCGTATGACCGTGCCTGCGTTCACGCTTTCATTGATGCCAACGATGGCACGGTCTATCAGACCCTGCCTTGGAATCACAGAGGATGGCATGGTGGGGGTTCCTCTAACAACACCCACATCGGTGTGGAAATGTGCGAACCTGCCTGTATCAAGTATACGGGCGGTTCGTCTTTTACCTGCTCTGATACTGCCACAGCAAAAGCCTGTGCGAAAAGAACTTATGAAGCGGCAGTGGAACTGTTCGCCATGCTGTGCAGACAGTATGGGCTGAATCCGCTGACGGACATCATTTCCCATAAAGAAGGTCATGCAAAGGGTATCGCATCCAACCACGGTGATCCGGAGCATCTTTGGAATGGGCTAAAGATGGGATACACGATGGATACCTTCCGAAAGGCGGTCAAGGCGGCAATGAGCGGTGGCGAAACTCCGGTCACTCCTGCGACTGGTACGCAGGCCACCGTCTTTGTAGATCTGACCGAGGAGCAGGTCATCAACAAAATCGGCACACTTTTCACCGCAGACCAGAAACGTAATGGTATTCTGGCCTGCATTTCTTTTGCCCAGTTTATTCTGGAGAGCGGTTACGGCAAATCCGAACTGGCGCAGAAAGCCAATAACTGCTTTGGCATGAAGAAGTCTCTGTCCGGCAACACCTGGAGCGGTTCTTCCTGGGATGGCAAAAGCTCCTATACCAAGCAGACCAAGGAGCAGAACAAGGACGGCAGCTATGTGACCATAACGGCGGAGTTTCGCAAATATGCCAGTGTGGAGGACTCTATTGCCGACCATTCTGCTTATCTGTTGGGGGCTAAGAATGGCACTGACCTTCGCTATCCGGGACTGAAAGGCTGCACCGATTATCGCAAAGCGGCGCAGATCATCAAGGATGGTGGGTATGCGACTTCTCTCACTTATGTGGACAAACTGTGTTCCATCATCGAGAAGTGGAATCTGACCCGGTTCAACTTTACTGGCGGCGTTGAGACAACCACCTGGTATCGTGTTCGGAAGACCTGGGCGGATTCCAAGAACCAGAAGGGCGCTTTCCACAGCCTGGAGAACGCAAAGAAGTGTGCGGACGAGAACGCAGGCTATTCGGTTTTTGATGAGGCCGGAAATGCGGTATATCCCGTCCAACGGCAGTTCACGCCGTATCGGGTCAAGGTCACCATTGATGATCTGAATATCCGCAAAGGTCCCGGCACGGACTGTGCCAAATGGGGCAAGTACACGGGTGCCGGAGTGTTCACCATTGTGGAAGAAGTCGATGGTTCCGGTGCATCCAAGTGGGGGCTTTTGAAGTCATATGCGGATAAGCGTAACGGCTGGATTTCCCTCGACTATGCCAATAGGCTGTAAAGCGTTATCAAGGCTCTGTATTATTGTTTCTCGCCATAGTGCAGAGCCTTTTTTGCGTCAATGCATGTTGATTGGTTCTAAAGAACGAATACTTGTTTTCTAGCTTCTGTATAGGCTGAAAGGCAACAGATATAATATCTTTAGACCGAGTAATCGTTCTGGAGGAGGTGTTGCAATGGATTTACGAATTGTTGGTCTGCGGATAAAAGAAGCAAGAGAAGCGAAGAACCTCACGCAGGAAGACCTCGCCGCTCTGGTTGATTTGAGTCCGACACACATCAGTGTGATTGAGCGAGGGCTTAAGGCTGTCAAATTAGATAAGTTTGTTGCAATCGCAAATGCGCTTGATGTTTCGGCGGATAGGTTATTAGTTGATGTTGTGACACGATCCGTTGATGGAGTGGCAAATGAACTGTCGCAGGCGATTAAGAAGTTCCCGCCGGACGAGCAAAAGAGAATAATCAAAGCTGTAAGGGCTTATGTTGAGGATTAGTAGAAGGGTGTATCAGTGTCACCCTTCTTTTTCTGTCTTTTGGTGTCGAAACGGGTCGAACGAAAAAGATTTCATTGTTCATGGGAATATGCTATATTAGTTCTAAAGAACGAGTTCTTGAACAAACAAAAGAGAGGTGCTTCTATGAACATCGATAAAATCATTAAGCAAGTAGCCAAGATACACAATACAACACCGGAAGAAGTTTATACTGAAATGCAGATCGCTTTAGATGCCGCATTTCAAAGTAAAGACCCAGAGGTACAGAAAGAATGGGCGAAGATTCCTTTTAAGGGAGATCATCCAACCCCGGAGGATGTTATCCCGTATCTGGTAGGTCAGTTAAAGAATCCGAAAGAGGCAGTTTCATGAAGAGGGCTGGGCGCATCGCGGTTCTGGCTCTATTGGTTTGCTGTATTGGTTCTGGGTGCAGTAGTAAAAAAGAAGGAGAGCCGGATTTACTGAGTAGCTTCAGCATGAACCGTGATGAAAATCTTGTGGTTATAGCGAACCGTAATGAGATCGAGGATAAGGATGAATTTGCACGGTTGCTCGTGCGAATGTGCAAAGAGAACTCATTTCAGTCCATCAAGTTCTCCACAGACCGTGGGTATGCAACAAGCCTGGATATGCGAGTGTATCTTTGGCGGGATGAGGTTGAAGGTAATGATCCTGTCATGACCGTGGAATACAAACCGGATGAGTGGAACCCTGATTATGATATCATCAATAATCCGGAAGAGTTCAGGCTCTATGTTGATGGAGAACTGGTCGAATATGAATAATAGACGCTGATAGGCTCAGTGGTATGGATGAACTCCATGCTGCTGGGCTTATTTTTTTATGCTTTTTACGCTGAAATTCGGAATTTGAGACATTTGGGCTGCATAGCTGTCAGAAGGGTTGACCCTTCAACGATAGGAGGACATCAGCTATGACAGATGAACAGCGTGTGCAGATAATCAATCTCCGGGAAGCCGGAAATGGATATAAGAAGATTGGTCAGCTTCTCGACTTATCTGAAAATACAGTAAAGAGCTTCTGCCAGCGCAGAAACCTTGGAGGCGTTGTCGTTCAGACGGCAGCAGGCGTTTCGGTTTGTAAGTGCTGCGGCAAAGCTGTTCCACAGACTGCTGGCAGAAAGGAAAAGAAGTTCTGCTCCGACCGCTGCCGGATGAAATGGTGGAACAGCCATCTCGACCAGGTGCAGAGGAAAGCAAATTATGACTTCGTATGCCCGGTGTGCAAGAAGCCCTTTACGGTTTATGGAAATGCGAACAGGAAGTATTGCTCCCATGAGTGCTACATCGAGGATCGGTTTGGGGGTGGCAGAAGATGAGTCAGGAAGAAGGAAAGCGTGAGATCGTCTTTCAGATGACCATGAGTGCTGCCCGTCAGATGCTCGAAAAGGGGCTGATTTCGGAGGATGAGTACAAGCAGTTTGATACAAAGATGCAACAAAAATACCGCCCGATATTCGGCACATTATTCTCCAATATTGACTTGCAATAGTGCGGTTATTACGGGAATATGTCACTGCGAAAGGAGGCGGTTTCATGCCAAGAATCAGACAAATCACGCCGGGTGTGACGCAGCTAAAGCGTAAGAAGCGAGTTGCCGCTTATGCCCGTGTTTCCGAGGAATGTGAGGTGTTGCTGCATTCCCTGTCAGCACAGGTCAGCTACTACAGCACCCTCATTCAGAAGAACCCCGAATGGGAATACGCAGGGGTCTATGTTGACCAGGGCATTACCGGAACGAGTACAGTACACCGCGACGGGTTCAACCGATTAGTTGCTGACTGCGATGCAGGAAAAATCGACATGGTGCTGGTAAAGAGCATCAGCCGATTTGCCAGAGACACAGTTGATTGCCTGAACACGACCAGGCATCTGAAAGACCTGGGAATAGCGGTTTACTTTGAACGGGAGAAGATCAACTCCCTTTCAGAAGACGGAGAATTGATGCTTACGCTGCTTGCATCCTTTGCACAGGAAGAGAGCCGGAGCATTTCAGAGAATATCAAATGGGCTACCAGAAAGCGGTTTGAGCAAGGTATTCCAAATGGCCACAAAGCACCCTACGGCTATGAATGGGACGGAGAGATGTTCCGCATCATTCCCGAACAGGGCGAGGTGGTGAAGGAAATCTACAGAAGATACCTTGCCGGGGAATCTGCCTATGGAATTGCAAAGACCCTTGCAGAACGAGGTGTGACCGGGCAGATGGGAATGCCGATCGAGCAGACAACCATCAAGGAGATACTTTCAAGCCAGTCCTACACCGGAACGATGGTGCTTCAGAAGAACTTCTTCACCGATGGTCATATCCGCAGAAGGAACAAAGGAGAACTTCCCATGTACCTGGTGGATGAGATGTTCGAGCCTTTGGTATCAGAGGAAGTTTACCAGAAGGCATTGGAAATCCGGCAGCAGAGAGCGGAGCAGTTTCCGAACAATCAGGACAACCTTACAGCCTTCTCCGGCAAAGTGAAGTGTGGATATTGCGGATGCGGTGTTAGCCGGAGAACCAGCGGAGGCAGAAAGCGGTGGGTCTGCAACACCAGAGAACGGAAAGGCATGAAGCAATGCGAGTGCCGACCGATTTGGGAAGCGGAACTCACAGCGGCTACGGAAACAGTGCTTGGCGTCTCCTTTGATGAGAGTGCTTTCTCAAAGGAGATACAGCAAGTGACCCTTTATTCCGACCGTATTGAGTTTTCCCTGTTGAATGGAAACAGGAAATCCATCATCCGGCAGTTTAGCGGCCGCCGGGGTCAGAATGCCTTCACCAATAAGGTCTGGTGCGGTTCCTGCGGATGCAAGTGTGAGCGGGACAATTATGGCAAGAAGAAAAGAAAAATCTGGTGCTGCTCCCAGCCGAGAACGCAGTGCCAAATGAAACGCCTGCCGGAGAGTGAACTGCTTGAGGCGGCAGAAAGCCTTATCGGTGAGAACTTCCAGGCAAGAGTATCAGCAGACATTAACCGGGTGGTCGTTTCCGACACCCAGGTGGATTTTGAATATAAGGATGGGACGGTAAAGACATGGCAAAGAAAGTAAGAAAAATACCTGCTACCCTCAACCAGTTCACATCGGAGCCGGTGGCAGTCAGAAGGAAAAAGAAGGTAGCCGGATATGCACGAGTATCCACGGATCGTGAGGAGCAGGCAACCAGCTACGAAGCGCAGATGACATACTACAAGACCTACATCGAAGGTCATGAGGATTGGGAGTTTGTGGGGATGTATTCGGATGAGGGTATCACCGCCACAAACACCAAAAAGCGTGACGGCTTCAACCAAATGGTGGAAGATGCCCTTGACGGAAAGATTGACCTCATCATTACCAAGTCGGTCAGCCGATTTGCACGAAACACGGTGGACAGCTTGACCACTATTCGAAAGCTGAAGGAAAAAGGCATAGAGGTCTATTTCGAGAAAGAGAACATCTGGACGCTTGATGCCAAGGGTGAGTTGATGATAACCATCATGAGTTCCCTGGCACAGGAGGAAAGCCGGAGCATTTCCGAGAACACGACCTGGGGAAAGCGAAAGCAGTTTGCTGACGGCAAAGGCAGTGTTGCCTACAGTTGGTTCCTTGGCTACGACAAGGACTTCAAGATAAACGAGGAACAGGCAGCCACGGTTCGGCTGATTTATCGGCTTTTCATCAGCGGCCTTTCCCTTTACGCTATCACAAAGGAACTGGAAAACCGGGGTATCAAGTCACCTTCTGGTAAAGAAAGGTGGCACATCAGCACGGTGAAATCGATCCTTACCAACGAGAAGTACCGAGGGGATGCGCTCCTGCAGAAGCAGTACACTACGGACTTCCTGCAGAAGAAGAGAAAGACCAACAACGGCGAAATCCCCCAGTATTATGTGGAGGAACACCATGAAGCCATCATTCCCCCTGCCCAGTTTGATTTTGTGCAGGCAGAACTTGCCCGCCGGGAGCAGAATGGCCGTTACAGCGGAGTGAGCATCTTCTCAAACAAAATCAAGTGCGGATGCTGCGGTGGATGGTACGGCTCGAAGGTTTGGCATTCCACCGACAAGTACCGGAAGGTCATCTACCGCTGCAACCGGAAGTACGGCAAAGACACCCCGCCCTGCAACACACCGCATTTGACCGAGGAAGAAATCAAGCAGATGTTCCTCAAGGCACTGAACGCCCTGGTTGATGCGAAAGAGGAAACCATAGATAATCTGCAAGGGCTGATTGAAACGGTCTGTCAGACGGAGTCCCTTGACGCAGAACAGGAACGGTTGGTGCAGGAACTGAGGATTATTGCCGAGAACCTTGCGAACCTCATCCGGGAGAATGCGAGTGTAGCCTTGGATCAGGCAGAGCAAGCGGAGAAAGAAAGGAAGCTCCGCAACCTCTATGGCGAAAAGCATAGCCGATTTCAGGAACTGGAAGCACTCATCCAGGAAAAGAATGACACGAAGGAGATACTCACGAACTTCATCACTAAGCTGGAGGATTTAACCGGAGAACAGACGGAGTTCCGGGAAGAACTGTGGGGCGGTTTGGTCGATCACATCCGCATTGATGAGAAAAGCAGCACGGTGGTCTTCCGGGGTGGGATTGAGATTACCATTTAATATGTAGAAACACGAATCGAAAGGGCATCTGGCAGTTTGGCTGGATGTCCTACTTTTTGTGGTGCTAACACGAAATGGTAGATTTGTCAAGTTGAATATGATACAATATTTGAAGCGAAGATTCGTAGGAAATGTGAGAGGGGGGTTTCACTTAGATAAAGATACCACACCATTCCCACGCTGACTTTTGCTCAACCGATACAGCCGGAGGGCTGGATAACAAGAAAAGGCGGTATG
>OMGW01000021.1_pt1 | contig 66533 bp, 71 predicted proteins | sample 1646131 | NCBI WGS metagenome assembly OMGW01 (sample SAMN05578588, study PRJEB25193) | human gut metagenome | biome: Human Microbiome; feature: human-associated habitat; material: feces | host: Homo sapiens | place: USA:Birmingham
CCACACAGTATAGAATAATATCAATTCAATTATCTATACGATTCGGTATTGAAAAACAATTGAATGAGCGGTATCAGAAATCTAACAGGCATTTGCCAGGATATTCATAGGGATCGAGCGAATGTAGACACTCCCCCAAGCGGACCGAGTCCCTCGAGCAGGAGCGGGCGGTATTACAGGAGGTTATCTCAGGTAATGAGGCTGGTTGTGACATCAGCAGAACTGATATGAAGAAACGTCAAAACAAATTTATAAAGGAAAGGTGGTGAAAGGGCATGAACGAAAAGTTTTTAGAAGTAGGAGATGTGATGCAGATTCTTGGAATTTCAAGATCAACAGCATACAAGCTTATGAGACAGATCAACAGTGAACTTGAAAAGAAGGGCTACATTGTAATCCGTGGAAAAGTAAGCAGAAAATATTTTGAAGAACGCATTTATGGTATGAGTGATGCAGGATAAGCAACAGATAAGAAGAATGAGACAGAGGCAGGTGCAAAAGTTATATGGGCTTAGGCATCTGCTTCTGCATATGGAAAGAAGGAGATGATGAATATGCCAGCTTATAAAGACAGTAAGACAGGCACCTGGTTCGTCAAATTCTATTGTAAGGACTGGACCGGGGAAAATAAACAGATAAAGAAGAGAGGATTTGCAACAAAAAGAGAAGCGTTGGATTATGAGCGTAATTACAAAATACGGCAGGAGAATAATCTGGATATGACATTTGGAGAGTTCTGGAAGCTGTATACAGAGGATGTGAAAAATTATGTCAAACTCAACACATGGCTTACCAAAGAACACATTGTGGATACAAAGATACTTCCATATTTTAAGAATCTTAAGATGAGTGAGATTACACCGGGAGATGTACGCAAGTGGCAGAATGAGATGGTTGCATTCCATAATGAGAAGAGCAGTGCATTTGTCTGGTCTTACAAAGCAGGATTCTCCACATGGATGAAGCTGCACCACATATGCACCTTGATCATATTCCTGTAGCGCATGGATATAAATCAAAACTACATACAAGAAACAGTCTTACTAAGGTTTTGCAGAAAATGGGAATTGCTCCGGCTGTTTCTAAGACAGATAATGAAACAACGCATTGGCAGGAAAGGGAGCGTGAATATATAAAGGGACTGTGTTTGGAACGGAGATTGAAGTGGAAATCCTTGGCGTAAAACGTGATAATTATACAATTCCTGAGTATAAGGCAGCCATGCATGCGACAGAAGAATTGACGGCAGAACTTGAAATCTTAAATGCCGAGAAACAGGAAGCGGAGAGCGTAATTGCATCAGTGGGTGCTGAAATTGCAGACGCAAGGGAAGAAGTTGAAGAAAGCAAAAAGCACCTTGATGAAATAAATAAGCAGATTGCAGACAAGGAAAAACACTATACGGTATATGAAAAGAAAATTGATAAAGTATTGGCTGCGGGAAAGCTTGTTGCAAAAGAGCTTACAGTGATTCGTAAGAATGCAAAACCACTCCCAACTATCCTTGGAAGCGAACCATCAGTTAAAATATCCGAGAAAGATTTTAACTGCGTTATGGATATGGCGTAGACATCCGGGACTCTCGAAAAACTGAATGAGATCTATGATCGTGAGATGGAACACATGCAAGCAAAAATGATAAGCTAACGGGTCTGGTGAAGACATTGAAGAATAAAATACTGCAATATGATAAGTTCTTTGATGTGAAAGGACTCGTAGAAGAGTTCAGGGAATTTGCAAGACCGAAGCTTATAAAGGAGAGAATGCAGGATAAGCAGAAGAGTGTTGAAAACCAGAAACAGAACCGGGTAGTAAGTTCTATGCCGGGGAGGAAAAAGGATATTGCGATATAAGAACAAAAACGAAAGTATGTTCGATTATTTTGCTTGATTTTTTCTGACTTTAGCAGTAGAATGGGAAAAAACAGGTATAAAATTATTCCCAGGAGCGATTGGTATGAAACAGGTACATATTAGAGTAGAAGATGAGTTATATGAGAAGCTGAATGCATATTCCCTACAGAGTGAACAGAGTATGCAGGACTGTGTCAGGGAAGCAGTAGCCTATTATGTAACAGATATAAAAAGAAAAAAGAAAGATACTTCAAATAAACAGTTTTCTTTTATTGATTTATTTGCAGGAATCGGAGGAATGAGAATTGCATTCGATAGAGTTGGAGGACACTGTGTTTATTCAAATGAATGGAATAAATACAGTCAACAGACATATTTTGCGAACTTTGGTGAGCAGCCTGATGGTGACATTACACAGGTAAATGAGAAGGATATACCAGATCATGATATACTGGTTGCGGGATTTCCCTGCCAGCCGTTTTCGATTGCCGGGGTTTCCAAAAAAAACAGTTTGGGGCGGGAAACAGGATTTGCGGATAAAACACAGGGAACTTTGTTTTTTGACGTTTGCCGTATTTTGAAAGAAAAGCGTCCGAAAGCATTTATGTTGGAAAATGTTAAAAATCTTTGCAGCCATGATAAAGGGAAAACCTTTCAGGTTATAAAAGAATCGCTGGATGAACTGAATTATGAAGTATTTTATGATATTCTTGATGGTCAGAATTATGTCCCACAGCATAGGGAAAGAATCATTATTGTTGGATTTGACAGAGAAAGGTATGGGAAAGATATTGATTTCAAATTTAATTTGACACCAAGAAATCCCAAGCCGGTTATGCGTGACATTTTGGAAAAGGAAGTTGAAGCGAAATATACTTTGTCAGATAAGTTATGGGTATATCTGCAAAACTATGCTGCAAAACACAAAGCGGCTGGTAACGGTTTTGGTTATGGAATAGCATCATTAGATGGAGTATCGAGAACGATAAGTGCCAGGTATTATAAGGATGGTTCTGAGATACTGATTGCACAGGAAGGGAAAAATCCAAGGAGGCTTACACCGAGAGAGTGTGCGAGATTACAGGGATTTCCTGACAGTTTCAAGATCCCAGTATCAGATACACAGGCATATAGACAGTTTGGCAACTCAGTTGTTGTACCTTTGATGGAAAATGTTGCAAAGCTGATAGTTGAGAAACTTGAATATATGGATACAATAAAAGAAGATGAAACGCGAAGGATGGTGATTTAATGTCAACAGAGTATTCTAATCGTGCCATTCAGGCGGTATTAAATGGTGAGATAGGATTTTGTAAATTCCTTTCAGCAAATGATACTGGTAAAACAGGAGGACATCAGGCTGGTATTTACATTCCAAAATCATCTGTAAAAATTTTATTTTCGGAACCGGGGCAAAAAGGTGAAAATAAGGATAAATGGGTAAAGGTAAAGTGGCAGGATGATTTTGTAACAGATACCCGTTTTATTTACTATGGAAAAGGGACAAGAAACGAGTATCGCATTACAAATTTTGGAAGAGATTTTCCGTTTTTATCGATAGAATATACAGGAGCATTGTTTGTATTTGTTAAAACAGATGAAGAAAATTATCTGGGATATATGTTAAATTCTGATGATGATATAGAAGTGTTTTTAAGCGCATTTGGTCTCAGTCCAACAGAGACAAACTGTTTAATTGATATAGGTGGAATTCAGCCGGAAGCACATGAACAGATTGCAATTCAGGAGTTTATCAGCAATCTGGATGTTGATTTCCCTGCTTCCGAGATTATGTCGGCAGCTGCAAGAAATATCCAGAATAGAGTATATGATCATACTGAATACATACAAACAAATCCTGACAGAAAGATTATTGACTGGACAAACATGGAATATACATTGTTTCGTGCACTTGAGTATGATAGATATGGAGATATTATTACCAAGGGATTTACTTCTGTAGATGAATTTGTAAATGTGGCTAATATGGTATTGAACAGGAGAAAGAGCAGGGCAGGAAAAAGCCTGGAACATCATCTCGCCGCGATATTTGATGGGAATGAACTGGAGTATTCAGCTCAGGCTGTAACAGAGGGAAATAAAAAGCCGGATTTCATCTTCCCATCTAAGGAAGCCTATCATAACAGTAGATTTTCCGTAGACAGTTTGATTTCACTGGCTGCAAAGACAACTTGTAAAGATCGGTGGAGGCAGGTGATCAATGAGGCTGACAGATTAAAAGGCAGACCAAAGTATTTATGTACTCTTCAGCAGGGCATATCTGGTGCACAGATGGATGAAATGCAGGCAGAAAATGTAATACTTGTTGTTCCACAGCCATACATCAAAACATATCCTTCTGACAGACAGGACAGAATATGGACATTATCAAGGTTTGTACAGTATGTGAAGGCAATAGAAGGAAAATAAAATGGATATAGTAACACCGGAACAGCGAAGTAAAAATATGGCTGCTATTCGATCAAAAGATACGAAACCGGAAGTATATTTTCGTAAGTTGCTGTTTGCAAAAGGATACAGATACAGTCTAAATTCAAAAAAGATTCCAGGTCATCCTGATATTTATTTAAGGAAATATAATACAGCCGTGTTTATTCATGGCTGTTTCTGGCACAGACACAAAGACTGTAAGTTTGCATATATGCCAAAGTCTAAAGTTGAGTTTTGGCAAAACAAATTTGATGCAAACCAGAAAAGAGATTTTGTTGTAAGAAAAGAATTACAGGAAAAGAAGATAAAATGTCTTGTAGTATGGGAATGTTCAATCAAAAAGATGCAAAAGAGTGAAGAAATTCAAATTGATATTCTTAACAAAGTATCAGATTTTCTTGCATCAGAAGACTGTTTTATGGAACTGTAATTATTGATTTGCTGTGGAATAAAAAGTTACAATTATGTTCAGGGGATACTGAAAAAGTAAGAAACAGATATTATGAAGGGGCTGCTTTTAAAACTCATTTTCTATTTGTGAGAATTGAAGATAAATTAAGAGCAAATCGATGTAATATGACACGAATAAAAGTGATTTCTTAGATACAGAAACATAATCAAAATGATAAAACAACAGAAATACGACAAAAGAAAAATTTGATTAAATAACTAATAAAAGAATACCAAATGCGTAAAAAAACATAAAAATAACATTTGCCGATGGTGAAAGGAAACGGTAATGCATTATAATTTGTAGAGCAATTTGATGATAATTGAGTAATTATGTTTTATGTGAGAATGTAGAGTTGAAACATTTGAAAATCAATGATTTAGTATAATAAAACAAAAATTTATAGTCAGGATTTTTCAAATATAGTTTATATTTTATGGAACTATAACAGACTTTCAATAATCAGTAGCAATATCTGGTTTAAATCAATAAGCGTATCAACTAAAATAATTAATGTACGATACATTAGTTAATATCAAAATACATTAGAATATTTTCTGTGTTTTTGCTTTGCACTGAAAAAAAAGCGAATATTATATTAAATACGTTTTGGAATTTTATTCATTTTGATGCCGAGCTTGGCTTTACTGTGATTTCATGATAATATTTTTGCAGAAACGTGAAATAGAAGCGAGAGGCGTGATATTATGAAGTTCAATTTCGATTGGGGATACATCGCTGCAGGTGCTCCATATGTAACGATTAGTACAACGAGTTTGGGATTCAATTTACCAGCAGTGAATCTTTTGGGGCAACCAGAGAGAGTTATGGTTGGATTTGATGAAGCAAATATGACAATTGGAATTAAAGCCTATGATGGAAATTCTAATATAAAATCTTATTTATTCAGTAGTAGAATAAAAAATGGCTGGGTAAGAATAGGATGTAAAGATTTTTCGAGATATCTTTCAGAAATATCACAGATATCGTTTTCACCAGCTAAAAGGTATATTGCTCAATTTGATTCTGCAGAAAAAGTTCTGTATGTTACAGTAAATAAAGAGTCATTAGAGAGTGAAGGAAGGGATGGCGAATGAAATGAAAACAAAATAAAAAAGCACAACATAAATAAAAATTTATGCGTGCTCTTTATGAAACATACTATAATGTTTCCCTAAGCAAGATATATTATAGCATAGTTTCATGAAGAACGCAAGAATTACTTGACTTTTTATGATGAAGTTAAGAATCGATTGCGACAAGAGAAGACTAGCTATTATTCAGTATAATATGTATTGTCTATCCTTTCGCAGCCGGAAATGGCTGTTTTTTTATTAATTAAATTCTGATAGTAAATAATCAAAGAGTAGAAAGACAGCTTGTTAGTTATAAAAATTATTAATGAAGGATAGGTGAAAATATGAAATATAATGAAGTGATATATCAATTTAACAGAAAAAATAAATTTGTTAGCACTAAAGATTATTCTGTACAAACTTTAGAGAATATGGCGAAGGAAGGACAATTTCTTTGCCCAGGAAAAAATTGTAAAGCAAAACTCTGCTTAGTTCATAGTTCTAAAAATGGAGGAAGAACCTGCTTTTTAAAAGCTGTGGATGACAAGAAACATTCATCGGAATGTGAATATAAAATTGATAATTATAAGGAAAGGCATATCACTGTACGTACAGATGGAATCTTTACTGAAAAACAAGTAAATGATGCTGTCAGAAGAATTTATGCTGATTATATTAAACCGGTAGATGAAGGCGAGAAGAAAGACAAGAAAGTGAAAAGAACAAGTCAAAGTGCAAAGACTAATACAGATAAAGAACAGAAAACTAACGTAACAGCAGCTGGTGGAAAAATTGTTTATGGAGATGAATCAGCTGAGGGAATTGCAGGAAGGATGAGACGAAGATATATTGTTACAAATAGTGATGTAGGAATTATGACAACAATATGTGGCAAAGCTAAGACGATTTATTTTGACCAACATAATGACATGATAGTTCAATTTAAAGATGAACGATTAAGTAATATTCAGGTAATTATAGGGTCAATTTATGAACACAATAATCCAACAGATTTTAAAAATTTGTATTTAATAAAGGATTATTTTGATAAAGAATCAAAAAATAAAGAAGTTATAGTAGCTGCTGGTGGTCTTGTCAACTTAAAAAATGGAAATTTAATCTTAGAGTTACAAGCGAATGGCTCTTTAAGAGTAGATAATCAGACGGTTATGAAAATGGCAGTAATGAGAACAAAAAAGCATTTTGAAAGAGGAGTGAAATAGTTTTGGCAGTTAATAAACCTTATGGAGATAATTCTAGAGTAGGAGCGGTAAAAGGACGGTCGCAAGTCTATAATCCTAAAATAGATGCGTGGGTCAAGCGTGATTCAGTTACGGGAAAATTTATGGATGTGAAAACCTCAGATAATACGCCATTTAAGGGTGTACGTAAAGAAAGATGAAGGGACGATCGTGTGCGAGACCGTTGAAGATATGATAAAAGATATAAGCGTAAGGACATATGTTGAGGCTTGTAGAGATTTTGGAATGGTTGACAAGAATGAGATTATAAAAAACTGCTTGAAAAATTCACTTTTTTGACAGAAACTCAGGCAAAGAAGTATGTTTCATAACACGATACAGATAAAGGATTCAAAGGAGTTAATACGATGTCGACTATTAAACCCATTTCTGCTCTAAGAAATTATACAGAAGTATTAAAGGAAGTAGATACAACGGGACGAGTCTATCTCACAAGAAATGGTCATTGTGAGTATGGGATACTTACTATGGAAGAGATTGATGAGCTTAATCGTAACAAAGTGGCATATACTTTGATCTCAAAGTTACTAAAAGCAGATGAAAGGGCTGATAAAGAAGGTTGGATTGATGAGGATATGCTTGAAGTGACAGTTTCACAATATAAACCAGAGGTTTGTGAAGCCATGGAAGAAGCGAATATAATCAGCAAGAATCCTAATACTAAGAGATATAGTAATTTTTCAGATGCTATGGAGGGCATTGATTCATGTATATGAAATGAAACAGGAACATATACAGACTTGTTTAACATATGATAACACAATACAGATAACAATTTGATAACATTAGCTCATACAATACATGTGACTGGTGCAGATGAAACTAAATGGAGTCAAATTGTAATAGAACACCCTAATAAAAATGTTTAAGACGAGGATTAAGTTAGGGAGTTTGAATAGAAGCCTATCAGTTTAGGTGTATTTGTCGATGGGGCGGAACAATGGTGAAAAAAAGTTGGATTGGAGCCACCTGCTCTTACCAACGAAGAAAATATTTTTTGACGAAAAGTAATTTGGTATATCTTAAGCTTAGAGAAGTAAAGTGTGAAATTGAAAATTGTATCTCTGTCATTTGGGTTAAAAATGGCGGAGATATGTAGGGCGTGATAAAGATAAACAACATCATTCGGGTCATCAAATGTAACGGAGAAATTACATTCCTTGCAACGGATAATAAGAACGGAGTTCTCGCCAACATTGACAATGATGGAGTCTGTGTCAGGCTCATACATTGTGAGTAATAAAGTAGATCATATCATGCCGGTGAAGAATGCTCTGGTGACAGATACTGCAACTAATCTGTTACTAAAAGTCTTGAAAACGATGTGAAAAGAGCGATATTTCTAGAAATAGAAATGTTATAAAGGCAGGAAATATCAGCATTTATGAGTTGTCGATAAAAACCTCGGGAAGAGTTTGAATAGTTTTTACAAGTCTGGAACCTATGCAGAAATGCAGGTTCCGGACTTTTTATTTTAACTTATTTTAATTATTACTCTGTCGTGTGCTATAATTCCATATAAGCAAATGTGCGTGGCAGATAACTTTGCAAACGATGTGGATATGGCGAAAGTGTATATGGAGAAGAAAAGATATATCCGGATAATTGGGAGGAATAGCAAATGAATCAGTGTTGTTTGGTATGGGAAATTTCTACAATAGAGGGAGAGCATTATAATCCAATTACGTATGCTATCTATGTACGGAAAGCAAAGAAATTTTCAGAAAAATTAAATCAATATTTTCAAAGTAAAAAAATGGATTGGAAATGTATTTTAGACCGTTCTGCATGTACATATGATGAAATTTTTTCGGGAGATAACCAGGCGGTTATTTTTGTACCGGAAGCGAAAACGAGACAATGGCTGTATAAAAAAGATGTGCAAGCGACCCACACGCCAACATATTATTTGGATTTTGCGGAATATAATGAAGGCCAGTGGGATAAACTCATAGAATTTTTTGAAGCAATAAAAGCGTGATGATTTTCAGGTCAACAGAAAAATAACCATTCGCGCCATATATTTACATTTCGCGCCGAAATGCGTTTTTGGGGTGATCGCCGTGATAAAATAAAGGCAGATAAATTTAAGGAATAAAATTTATGCACGAGGTGAAATATATGGTAAGAAACATGAGAATGCCCATAGGAATGAAAAAAATACGTTCCATCATATTGGTATGCGCAATGGTGGCAGGAATCATTTTGGCAGTACCAGGATCGAAGGTGTATGCAGATTTTACAGAACAACAAGATGGTACAACGATATCACAGAATGAGCAGACGACGAAAAGTACAGAAATGACTTCGCCCAAAACAACAAAAGATGACAGTGAGGAATGGAGCTTTGCGCTTCTTGCAGTATTCAGCACTGTATTTTTAGGATACATTGTTATCAGAAAGAAGATAAATAAATCGGACGAGCTCGAGTAACTCAAAATGATTGCAGAAACAGGAGTTTGATATTATAATTATTGAATTCGAATAAAGCAATCAAATCCCGAAACTCTGTACAAACAGGAGCTTCGGGATTTTTTGCTTTATGGACAAGTATGGTGTAACTAGGTTATACTCAGTTTATGTGAAATCTCTTATATTAAGAGAACAAAAATAGTGATAAAAGGGGTTAACCAAAGGAGGGGGTATATGAAATCACAAAAGAAAATTTTATCAATTATGTTAGCAGTTACTATGCTTTTGCCAATGGTAATGGGGATTCCGGTGAAAGCAGCAACGCAGCCGAAACAAATCGACATTCTATTTACACATGATACGCATTCCCATGCAAACAGCTTTCCTACACTTGTAGATGGAAAACAAAAAGAAGTTGGTGGCTATGCAAGAATCAAAACATTGATTGATGAGAAAAAGAAAGAAAATCCGGATACTCTGGTATTGGATGGTGGCGATTTTTCTATGGGGACACTGATCCAGACGGTTTTTGAAACAGAGGCGGCTGAGCTTCGCATGTTAGGTTATCTTGGCTATGATGTCACGACGCTTGGAAACCATGAGTTTGACTATCGCTCCAAGGGTTTGGCGAATATGTTAAGGGCTGCTAAAAACTCGGGCGAAAGCGTACCGGAGCTCGTAGTGTGTAATGTGGACTGGGAAAGCATGGAAAAAGCCGGCATGAATGAAGGGCAGAAACTGATTCAATCTGCATTTGATACGTATGGTGTGAAGGATTACGTGGTTCTTCAAAAGGGAGATGTGAAAATTGCAGTGGTTGGTGTGTTTGGAAAAAATGCATTAAAATGCGCACCGACATGTGAACTGCTTTTTAAGGATCCGGTCGAGGCAGTAAAAGAAACTGTAGCCGATATTCAAAAAAAGGAAAAGGTAGATATGATTGCCTGCGTATCTCATGGCGGAACATGGGAAGCTGCAGATAAGTCAGAAGATGAGATATTAGCCAAAGAAGTTCCCGAACTTGATGTTATTGTCAGCGGACACTCTCATACACAGTTAGATCAGGCAATTCAACATGGGAATACCTATGTAGTTTCCTGTGGAGAATATGGGAAAAATTTAGGCTCGCTTTCATTGACACAGCGACAGGATGGACGCTGGGAGATAGATAACTACAAGTTGATCCCGGTATCGGAAGAAATTGTACCGGATCAGACCACTCAGGAGCGCGTAGATGCACTGATGGAGACGGTGGATAAGAGCTATCTTGCAGATTTTGGGTATACAAGCAATCAAGTGCTGGCACAGAATGATATTGCATTTAGCAGTTTAGAAGAAATGTCTATGAAGCATGAGGAAATGAATCTGGGAGATATTATTTCAGATGCTTATATCTATGCTGTAGAACATGCAGAAGGTTATAATGGAGACCCGGTGGACGTTGCGGTTGTTCCGAGTGGAACCGTGCGTGATACCTATACAAAAGGAGATATTACTGTAGGAGATGTGTTTAATTCCTTTTCGCTGGGCATAGGAAAAGATGGTGTATCTGGTTATCCTTTGATTAGCGCTTATCTTACAGGGAAAGAACTAAAGTTAGCCGCTGAGGTAGATGCTTCCGTATCGGATTTTATGACAACAGCAAGACTATATTGTAGTGGCTTAAACTTTACATACAATCCACATCGTATGATTCTCAATAAAGTGACGGATTGTTATCTCACCGGGGCAGATGGTGAAAGAATAGAGATTGAAGATGATAAATTATATCATGTGGTTACCGACTTATATACCGGTCAGATGCTTGGTTCCGTAATGCAGATGTCATACGGCGTGTTATCACTTCAACCAAAGGATAAGGATGGAAATCCAATCGAAAATCTGGAAGAACAGGCGATTATGGAAGGTGATCGGGAATTAAAAGCATGGGATGCTATTGCAAGATATATGCAGTCTTTTGAGGATACCGATGGTGATGGAATAGCAAATGTACCACAGTATTATGCGACGATGCATGATCGAAAAGTTGTGGATGACAGCAAACATATCGGTAGTTTGGTGACGCAGCCTAATAAATTTTCAATATTGATTGTGGCTGTGATTGCGATTTTGCTTTTTATCCTTGTTGTTCTAATCTGGCTGGTTTGTAAGGTTGTCCGCAAGATAATAAAAAAGAAAGATGATACAAAGAAATAGAATAAATAAAAATACAAAAATGTCATAATGCAGGAAAAGGGGCTTGCTTTCTTTTCTGTTTTGAAGTACACTTCTCTTCGCTTTACTATTTAGAAGGGAGAATGCAAAATGACATTTTATCAGGAATTACAACTTAGTTCTGTTGGTTCGAAGCAATTGATTCGAAGTACGACAGATAAAAAAGAAAAAAGACGCCATATCCTTATATACAATTTTAAAGTATATCTGGTTATGGCGTTCTGCGTTGCTGTAGTAACGTTATACAGTAAATTGACGGGGAATGAAAACAGCGTTGTGGGGGTAACCGTATTACTAGCACTTCTTGTGCTTAGACAGGCAGATTTTGGTATTCAGACAAAACATGGTTTGATCTCTATCGCGGGGATTTTTATCATTCTTATGGCAGGTCCCCGTTTGGCAAATGTTATGCCAGCATTTGGATCATTTGCAGTAAATGCCGTGAGTATCTTTTTACTTATGATTTTAGGGTGTCATAATGTGATTATGTATAATCATTCTACATTTGTGCTTGGTTACTTATTGTTATATGGATACGATGTGAATGGAGATGCTTATCGTATGCGTGTGATAGGACTGTTGGTTGGTATGCTCCTTTGCATGGCGGTGTTTTATAAAAACCAGAAGAATCGTCCATATCGCAGAACTTTTATGGATTTATTCCGCGAATTTGACATACGTTCTGCTAGGAATCTTTGGTATATCAAATTGACGTTGATTGTATCGAGTGCCATGTTGATTGTAACGCTGCTAGGATTGCCGCGAGCTATGTGGGCGGGAATTGCCTGCATGTCAGTCTGTTTACCGTTCACGCAAGATTGCAGACCAAGAGCCATTGACAGAGGTTTGTTTAATGTTGTTGGATGTGCGTTGTTTATTGTGCTATATCTGGTGTTGCCAGAATCTATGTATAGTATGATTGGTATGATCGGGGGAATCGGCGTGGGCTATTCTGCAGGCTATAAATGGCAAACGGCGTTTAACACATTTGGCGCGCTTGCGATTGCGTCATCTCTATTCGGTATGCCAATGGCGGTAGCACTTCGTATCGGTATCAATGTGGTTGCTTCCATCTACACGGTATGCGTAAATAGGATAGCTGACCATATACATATAAGAAGGTGGCAGGAAGTATAATTCATGTTATAATGTGAGTGTTAATGGGTTATTCATTTTGTTATACAATGGAAATGATAAAAAACAAACAGTTATGAAAACAGGAGGAAACAAAAGATGAATGAAAATTTTCCACATTTATTTGAACCAATTAAAATCGGAAAGACGACGGTAAAAAATAGACTTTTTATGCCACCACTTTCCACAAACTTAGCCGATAAGGGATATGTTACCGATGCATTGGTGGAACATTATTCTAATAGAGCAAAAGGTGGTGTTGGCCTGATTGTAACAGAAGTTACGACGGTAGAACCAGTGTATACCTATTTGCCAGGAGATATGTCCATATATGATGATTCCTTTATTCCGGGATGGAAAAAATTAGTAGACGCAGTGCATCAATATGATGCAAAAATTCTGTCACAGTTATTTCATCCGGCATATATGGCATTTCCGATTCCAGGGACACCACAGCTGATTGCACCTTCAAATGTAGGACCATATTATGCAAAATCAGCACCAAGAGCAGTGACAGTAGAAGAATTGCATGTGATTGTGCAGCAGTTTGGAGAGGCTGCACGTCGTGTTCAGATTGCGGGTGGAGATGGTGTTGAAATCCAGTGTGCGCATGCGCATGGATTGCTGGGAGGATTCTTAACACCTCTTTATAATAAGAGAACAGATGAGTATGGCGGAGATATCAATGGACGACTTCGTTTGACATTGGAAGTGATTGCAAAAATCCGTGAACTTTGTGGAGACGACTTTATTATTGATGTACGTATTTCTGGTGACGAATACAGCGAAGGCGGATTGACATTGAATGACATGATTTATGTGTCAAAGCAGTTGGAAAAAGCCGGTGTTGACTTTATTCATGTTTCTGGTGGAAATACCATCAAGAGAGGAAGTTCGATGCCAGCACCTGGTACATCACCAGCACCACATGCACACGCAAGCGAGGAGATTCGTAAGCATGTGAATATTCCGGTATCCACTGTGGCTAGAATTAACGAGCCATGGGTAGCAGAGGAATTGATTGCCAATGGTAAGACAGACATCTGTATGATTGGACGTCCAAATTTATGTGATAGTGAATTTGCGAACAAAGCTGCAGCAGGCAAGACAGATGATATTCGCCCATGTATTGGATGTGGACGTTGTCTGACCGGAATTATGATGGGTAAGGTAATTGGTTGTACCGTAAATCCATCGGTAGAGTCAGATGAAATCAAAGAAGCTGAGGAAAAGAAGAAGGTTCTTGTTATTGGCGGTGGCCCGGCTGGAATGGAAGCTGCATTTGTAGCAAAGAAGCGTGGTCATGAAGTAGTCCTTTGTGAGAAGAGTGGAGAACTTGGTGGACTTCTTAGATTAGCAGCTGTTCCAATTGCAAAACAGGAACTTTGTAAAGTGATCAAATTTATGGCACGTCGTCTGGAGCATGAAGGGGTTGAAGTGCGAATGAACTGCGAAGTGACACCGGAGATGCTTGCCAATGAATTCAAGGATTATGAAGTGATTTGTTCTACCGGAGCAGTTCCAAAAGAAATAGCTCCATTTAAGGTGTTTAAACAGACGATGACAGCAGATGATGTTCTTTCTGGAAAGGAATATCCAGGTAGAAAGATTGTGATTCTTGGCGGTGGTTCTGTTGGATGCGAGACAGCAGATTACCTGGCACCATTGATTAATGATTTGTTCCCGGCAAATCGTGATATTACCGTAATTGAAATGACACCATCTCTTATGCCGGGAGAAGGTGGGGCTGCGAAGAGCCAGCTGACACAAAGACTGATGCGCAAGGGTGTGAAGATTGAATTGAATGCGCAAGTGACAAAAGTGGATGAGACAACCATTACATATGAAAAAGATGGTCATGAACATCAGATCACGGATGCTGACACATTAGTATTTGCAGTAGGATATGCGCCAAACAAGGTGGAAAATGAAGCAGTTGAAGATAGAATACATTTTATCGGTGATTGTAATCAGGTTGGAAACTTAAAGGATGCCATTCAGGCGGCAAATCAGTTGGCAAAAGAAATATAAAAAATACGGCCAGTGATTCCTTGATATAAAATACCGACCCCCAAAAGTGAGATTTAAAAATCTGACGATGGGAGGTCGGTATTTTTGTTAAATAAAAGCGCAATACCATATTAAAATGGTGATTTCATGAATTGCTTTGGTGTGGTGCCTTTGTATTTGTGAAATGTTTTAATAAAGTAACTTTCGTCGTTAAAACCGCAGGAAATAGCAACTTCCCGAATTGGAATATCTTTTGTCGATAACATTTCGCAGGCACACTCAATTCGATAATAGTTTAAGTAATCGATCGGGGTACGACCGGTTACATTACGAAAATACCGGCAGAAATATTTGGGATTCATACCCGCAATATGAGAAAGGTTCTCTAAGGAAATATTACTATTGTAATTATCTGATATGTAAGTCAGTACATTCTTTACGGAAGAAATGCGCTCAGCAGAGACGAGATTCTGATGCGATTGTTCATATAAATGTTCGTTAATAATCGTCCCTAACAAGTGATACAAATATCCCTGTACCATAAATTCATAGCCTGTTTTACGACTAGACAAGGCGTGACACAGGTTCTTTGTAATAGGAAGAACTGTGGCAGAATTCTCGGAAAGATAGGTGTTGATCGTCATTTTTTGGTCAATAATATCTCGAATGATTCTAGAGCAGGCATGATTGTCCTTTAATAAAATCTGTAAATCAAATACGATACATTCGTAAATGCAGTCGTGTGGAGTACCGCCATGAAGCGTTCCACCCGTGATGAAAATGACATCGCCAGCATGATAAAGCTTTGTTGACTTCTCAAGTTTTAATTGAAAAGATCCTGAGATAATGCGAATGATTTCGTATTGGGTATGCCAATGATATTGCATTTCATAGCGCGGACTGTATGGTGTCTGATGATAAAAAGCAATAGGAAAATTAAAAGTTCCCTGTTCGGCGCGTTCACGGTATTCTATGTATTTCATAAATAAGCCTCATTTCTCTAAAAAAGTGAATATTGTACAGATTTTTTACAGTATAACACTTTTGTTTTGCTTACGCAAATACTATAATCCTTAATATACGAATGTGCCTACGGGCGAAAATAGAACAAGGGGGAATTGAAACATGGCAGAGAGCAGATTAATCGGCGAGTATCCAGTAATTGGTATCAGACCAACAATTGATGGACGTAGAGGACCGATCAAGGTTCGTCAGGGTCTTGAAGATCAGACAATGGGCATGGCTAAAGCAGCCGCTAAATTATTTGAAGAAAATATCAAATATTCAAATGGTGAGCCTGTAAAAGTTGTCATTGCGGATACAACGATTGGACGTGTTGCAGAAGCAGCAGCATGCGAAGAGAAATTCAGAAGAGAAGGAGTTGCAATTACTCTTACAGTAACACCTTGCTGGTGCTACGGTTCTGAAACAATGGACATGGATCCTACAACAATCAAGGGCGTTTGGGGACTTAACGCTACAGAGAGACCTGGTGCTGTTTACCTGGCTAGTGTTCTTGCAACACATGCACAGAAGGGACTTCCAGCATTTGGTATTTACGGACACGATGTAGTAGAAGCTGATGATTCTACAATCGGAGATGACATCAAAGAAAAATTATTAAGATTTGGTCGTGCAGCAGTTGCAGCAGCAACTATGAGAGGAAAATCTTACTTACAGATTGGTTCTATCTGTATGGGTATCGGTGGATCTATTATCGATTCTGACTTTATGGAATCATACCTTGGTATGAGAGTAGAGTCTGTAGATGAGGTAGAAATCATCCGTCGTATGACAGAAGGTATCTACGATGAGGCAGAATTCCAGAAAGCTCTTGCATGGGCAAAGGAAAAATGTACCATCGGTTATGACAAGAACCCTGACTTCGTAAGAAAAAGTGATGAAGTTAAGGAAGAGCAGTTTGAGTTTGCTGTTAAGATGGCAGTTATCATCAAAGACCTTATGAATGGTAATAAGAACCTTCCGGAAGGATGCGAAGAAGAAGCGGTTGGACACAATGCACTTGCTGCTGGTTTCCAGGGACAGAGACAGTGGACAGACTTCTATCCAAACGGAGACTTTGCAGAAGCAGTTCTGAATACTTCATTCGACTGGAACGGAGCAAGAGAGCCATATATTCTTGCTACTGAAAATGATGTTCTCAACGGCTTGGGAATGTTATTTATGAAACTGTTAACAAACAGAGCACAGATGTTCGCAGATGTTCGTACATACTGGAGCGGAGATGCTATTAAGAGAGTAACCGGATATGATATTGAAGGTGTTGCAAAAGAAGCAGATGGTGTCATCCATTTGATCAACTCTGGTGCATGCTGTTTGGATGCAAATGCTGAGGCAAGAGATGCTGAAGGAAATCAGACAATGAAACCTTGGTATGAAGTTACAAAAGAAGATCAGGATGCTATTATGGCAGCTACAACATGGTGCGCAGCTGATAACGGATACTTCCGTGGCGGCGGATTCTCTTCTAGATTTGAGACAACAGCTACTATGCCTGCAACCATGGTTCGTCTGAACCTTGTAAAGGGACTTGGACCTGTTATGCAGATTGCAGAAGGATGGACAGTAGGACTTCCTGCAGATGTTTCTGATACTCTTTGGAAGAGAACAGACTACACATGGCCATCTACATGGTTCGCTCCAAGATGCGATGGTAAAGATGGATCTGCATTTAAGACAGCGTATGAAGTAATGAATAACTGGGGTGCTAACCACGGCGCAATTTCTTACGGACATATTGGAGCTGACTTAATTACACTTTGTTCTATCTTGAGAATTCCTGTAGCAATGCATAACGTTGCTGACGAGGATATCTTCAGACCAAAGGCATGGGATGCATTTGGAATGGACAAGGAAGGTGCTGACTACAGAGCTTGCGAAACATATGGACCAATGTACAAATAGTCAAAAGCAATCATTTTAAATGAAAAAAGTCGGGAATCTGAAAACCGATTCCCGACTTTTTTATTTCCTTTTACTTGTTTGGCTTTTTGCTTGAAACATCTGGATGGAAGAACTGGTACTGAATGGCTTCGTTAACACCTGTTGACATTACGCCGATGAGGATGTTTCCGTCTTTTAAGTACCATACATTACCCTTTGCGGTTCCCGTGTTGGAATCGAAACCACTTTCACCATATAACTGGCAGGTTTCGTCGTAGAGGGATTGGTAAACATTTTCCAAATCATCTTTTGATTGTGGAATGTATACCCAGGCCATGCTCATGAGCTTGTCATTATCATCGAACATGTACTTGATTGTTCCTTGCATACCGTTGAACTCTTTGTTGAAGCTGTAGGTAGTTCCGGAATAAATAGAATCGTAGGACTCCACTGGATCTCCTTCCAATGCTAATACATCATCGAGAGAATTCTCCCAGGTGATTTCCGTGAAAGGACATTCTACTTTTTGAGTTTGTCCACAGCTACATAAAACAAAAAGATTAGCCATGATGACAAAAAATAGAACGATGGATTTTTGTAATCGTTTCATACATAACCTCCGTAAATACATTTATTTAGTTTTTATTCCTGGTTATTGTACAATATGGGCGATGTGAAAACAAGAAAATATGCGAAAAAAATCAAAATGTAACTTTTGTGCAAAAAAATCAAAAAATATTCATTTTTTCATCAAAAACATGTGAAAAATGACAGGTATTTCCTTGACGAGATACAGTGTTAATTATATAATATTAACAATAAAAGCGAGTTGAGAAGCAAGACTTTTGCAATGTAATCAACTATGGAGGTAAAAGTAAGTGGAAAAAATTAAACAAAACGCATTTGTAAAAAAAGTTGGGTTTAACAGAATTATCTTAATTCTTGTAATGCTATTGATGTACTTAGCATTCGGATTACTGACAGGTGGAAAGTTCTTTGGAACATCCCGTCTCATGAACACAATGAACTATGCTTGTTTCCTTGGATTCCTTTCTTTGGGAGTAACATTTGTTATTGCGACAGGCGGTATTGATTTCTCGATTGGACCAGTCATGTTCTGCTGCGCATTGGTATCAGGATACAGCTTCACATCCCACGGCATACCAATGGGAACAGCATTGGTAATGAGCATACTGATCGGACTCATGTTCGGTATCTTCAACGGATACCTGGTAGCATATTGGAACGTACCACCATTTATCGTATCTATGGCGAGTATGAATATTGCCAAAGGTATAGCAGCCGTATTTACAAAGACACAGTCAGTCAGCTGGCCGCAATCTACAGATGCTGCTGGATGGTATCGTAATTTTGTAAAGATGGGAGATATTCCTACAGGATTGTTCATCTTCCTTGGCGTGGCACTTATTTGTGGCATCATCTTAAATAAGACAAAAGCAGGACGTTATATCCTTTGCCTTGGAAGCAACCGCGAAGCTGTAAGACTTTCCGGTGTAGATGTAAAGAAATGGGAAATGCTTGCATATGTTCTCTGCGGCGTTTTGGTTGGTATCGCTGCTATCTTCTATGTTGGAGCATACACAACAGTACAGCCTGGTTACGGCGATCAGTACAACAACGAAGCAATTGCTGGATGTGTAATGGGTGGTACATCCATGGCTGGTGGTTTAGCATCAATCGGTGGTACCGTAATTGGTGTACTTATCATCTCTCTGTTACAGCAGGGTATCCTTGCACTAGGCTTTTCAAAAGACTATCAGTTCATTATTACTGGAATTATTGTTATCGTAGCTGTTTATGCAGACGTATCTGCAAGACGTAGAAAGAATTAATGATAGTGTGAAGAAAGGATAGGTAAGAATAATGGGTGATATTATTTTAACAATGAAGGGTATCGATAAATCTTTCCCTGGTGTTCATGCATTGGATCACGTTGATCTTGAAGTAAGAAAAGGCGAAGTTCTTGCATTGATGGGTGAAAATGGTGCTGGTAAATCTACACTGATGAAAGTGTTGACCGGTATCTATAAAAAAGATTCTGGTACGATTACATATGAAGGAAAAGAAGTTGAATTCAAGAATACAAGAGAAGCACAGGATGCAGGTGTTGTTATCGTACACCAGGAGCTGAACATGCTTGGTCATCTGACAGTAGCACAGAACTTGTTTATTGGTAGAGAATTCAAAAAAGGCATTACAATCGATGATAAGAAGATGAATGAAGAAGCAAAGAAATTGTTCGATCGATTGAATGTAGACATTGATCCAACAGAAAAGATGGCAAACCTGACTGTTGGTAAACAGCAGATGTGTGAAATTGCAAAGGCAGTTTCCTTTGATGCAAAAGTAATCATCTTTGATGAGCCTTCAGCAGCTTTGACAGAGGCAGAAATCGAAGAAATGTTCAAGATCATCAGAGATCTGAAGAAAAAAGATATTGCGATGGTATATATTTCACATCGTATGGATGAGATTAAGGTTATTACAGACCGTGTTACAGTCATGAGAGATGGTACATATGTAGGTACTTTGATTACAAAGGATTGTACAAAAGAAGATATCATCAACATGATGGTAGGTCGTGTTATCTACGAGGAACCAAAGACACAGAGTGCTGTTCCTAAAGATGCGCCGGTGGTATTAAAGGTAGAACATCTGAATGCAGGCAAGATGGTGCAGGATGTCAGCTTCGAGCTTCGTAAGGGCGAGATTCTTGGTTTCTCAGGTTTGATGGGTGCTGGACGTACAGAGACAGCAAGAGCTTTGTTTGGAGCAGATCCAAAGGAAAGCGGAGATATTTATATCAATGGTGAGAAAGTGACAATCAACAGTCCACAGGATGCTGTTAATTGTGGTATCGGTTACCTTTCAGAAGATAGAAAGCGATTCGGTATTGCAGTTCAAAAAACAGTCGCTGAAAATACAACCATGGCTGCTATGCAGAACTTCATGAAGGGAATCTTCATTGATAAGAAGAAAGAAGCAAGAGTAGCACAGGAATATGTGGATGCGTTGGCAACAAAAACTCCTGGTGTAGATCAGTTAGTTGTAAACTTATCCGGTGGTAACCAGCAGAAAGTAGTTATTGCAAAATGGTTGACCCGTGATAGTGATATCTTGATTTTTGATGAGCCTACAAGAGGTATTGACGTAGGTGCAAAGAATGAGATTTATAAGTTGATGAACAAATTGGCAGCAGAAGGCAAGTCAATCATCATGATTTCATCTGAAATGACAGAGATTTTGCGTATGAGTGATCGTATCGTAGTTATGTGCGAAGGAAAGAAGACTGGTGAAGTTGATATTTCGGAAGCATCTCAGGAAATGATTATGAATCTTGCAACTAGAGAGATTGATTAGGAGGAGAAAGAAGATGTCAAAGAAAAAAAGCTTTGGTAAAATTAATGGACGTGAAGCCGTGGTGGTTGGTATCATCATAGCGATGATTGCACTCTTCAGTATTCTTAGTCCTACATTTAGAACTTACACAACATTCACAAGTGTGCTTGATATGTCTTACTATATCGCACTTATGGCAATTGGTGTTACATTCCCACTGATTACTGGAGGTGTAGACCTCTCTATTGGTACCGGATTGATTTGTTATTCTCTTTTCGGAGGATATTTGGTTGTACATAAGGATGTGCCGGTAATCGTTGCTTTGCTTGCTTGCTTGATACTTAGTATTTTGATTGGTTTGTTAAATGGTGTTTTGGTAGCATTTATGGATTTGCCACCATTCCTTGCAACACTTTGTACTTGCATGATTACAAGAGGACTTGGTTCTTTACTTAGTGGTGGATTTGGTGTTTCATGGCCATCTTCATTGGAAGCAGAAGGATGGTTTAGAAACATATTCCGTATTACCGTTGATGGACAGAATATTCCGGTTGGTATTTTCGTAGTTGTTGCACTTGTTCTTCTTATGAATTTTGTGTTGAACCATACAAAGATCGGCCGTTACACAATTGCAATCGGAAGTAACAAAGAAGCTACAAAATTAGCTGGTGTAAACGTAAAGTTCTATCATGTATTTGCTTATGTGATTTCTGGTTTCTTTGCAGGACTTGCAGCAATCGCATACTCAGGAACTTATGTAACTATTTATCCGGGATCTGGTGCAGGATTTGAGTTGGATGCCATTGGTGGTGCAATCGTCGGTGGTGTATCTGCAACAGGTGGAGTCGGAAGTATTACAGGAGCATTCCTCGGTGTACTTGTTATTACACTTATGAAAGTTGGTTTGCCTTTCGTTGGATTACAGGCGAACTGGCAGCAGATTTTTACAGGTTTGGTTTTAATTGCAGCCGTATTGGTTGATGTTGTGAAAAAGAAGAAAAACTAAACCGAAACGTAACATTATTAAGATATGGTGTCGGGAGACTTCATATATACATTATTTTTTAACCCCAAAGGAGAAGGAGGAAACAAAAAATGAAAAAGAGAATTTTAGCACTTGTTCTTGGTGCGGCAATGACACTTTCTATGGTAGGATGTGGAGCTAAGGGTGGCGATGATGCCAAGACAGATGCAAACAAAGGTGGCGGAGACAACGATTATGAATTTGAGATTATCGTAAAGAGCTTCCAGTCTACATACTGGCAGGCTGCTGTTACAGGTATCAAGCAGGCTTGTGAAGAGTTAGGTGTAAAGGCTAATTCTAACGGACCAGCAAACGAATCTGATATCGCTGATCAGGTACAGATGCTTGACGATGCTATCCAGAAACAGCCAGATGGAATTGGTTTAGCAGCATGTGATACAAAGTCAGTTCTTGACTCACTTTCAAAAGCTATGGAAGCTGGTATCCCTGTAGTATGCTTCGATACAGGTGTTGATGAAGCTCCAGAAGGATCAGTAGCAGCTACAGTAGCAACAGACAACGTTGCAGCTGGTGCTTTAGCAGCAGAAAATATGTATCCAGTAATCAAAGATGTCGTTAAAGGCGCTACAGCAGCATCTCCAGTAAGAATTGGTGAAGTTAACCAGGATGCTACAGCTCTTAACATTCAGCAGCGTGGTCTTGGATTCATCGATAAGATGGTTGAGCTTTGCAAGGCTGATGGAAAGAAAGTTGCAGTAGTTGGTAATGAGTTCTATGTAAATAACTGTGCTGATAAGGGCGACGAAGCTACAGCGGAAGTTATCATCGAAGTAGGTGTTCCTGCTCAGACAACAGTAGACTTAGCATCTACAGAAGCTAACAAGATCATGTCTAAGAAAGACACAATTGCTATCTTTGGTTCTAACCAGACAACAGCTGAAGGTGTAATCACAGCTGACGAATCTTTGAAGAAGTTATCTACAGATCCTACAAAGGGAATCATCGGAGCTGGATTTGATGCTGGTACACCACAGAAGAAGGCTATTGAAAACGACAAGTTAATCGGTTCTGTAACACAGTCACCATTGATGATGGGTTATAAGACAATCTACACATTAGTAGACATCTGCAATGGCAAGGACGTTAAGGACCTCCCAATGGATGGTTACTGGTACACCAAGGAAAACATGAACGATGATGACATCGCTCCAAACCTTTACGATTAATCTGTATCTTTGATTAACTTAAAGTGAATAGGTAAAAATTAGGGATCGGATTTCTATTCGATCCCTTTTTTAAAACAATTTGTATTATAATAAGACCATCGCAGATGGTAATGGAGGTAGATAAAATGTTAAAAGGTATTCCTAAAATTCTTTCACCGGAATTATTAAAAGTGTTGGCAGAGATGGGACATAGTGACCGACTGGTTATTTCAGATGGAAATTTCCCGGCAGAATCTATGGGCAAAGATGCTATCGTTATTCGTTGCGACGGACATGGCGTTCCTGAAATTCTGGATGCTATTTTACAGGTGTTCCCATTGGATTCTTATGTGGAAAAGCCGGTAAATCTCATGGAAGTTATGCCGGGAGATACGGTTGAGACACCAATTTGGGATACATATAAAGAAATTATTTCCAAGTACGATGATAGAGGCGCTGACGCAGTTGGAAATATCGAGCGTTTTGCATTCTATGATCAGGCGAAGACAGCATATGCGATCATTGCAACAGGCGAATCTGCATTGTATGCAAATGTAATGTTACAGAAGGGCGTTGTAGTAGATTAAGAAGCAACCAAAATGACAGAAGGCGAGGGACAGATTTTATGTTAAATCAAGTGGAAACCATGTTTGATGATATGGAAAAAATGATTAAAAAATTAAAAAAGAAACAATATGAAGAGAACATGGAAAACTTCATGACGGCTTATGAGGCTTACTTTTTGGAAATGGAAACTTATATGAGTGAAAATGATCCACAAACAGCAGCAAAAGAGATTTCACAGGTTTTTGTAGACGCTGTAAAGGAACGTTATGAAGTCAAGGGAAAGATCAAAGGATACGTACAGGCAGATCTTAACTTATTTATGATTTATTATGTGTTCCCGGCGATTCTGAAAAGAGACCATGAACATGCAAAGTTGCTTGCGGACACTTTGTGTGAAACATGGGGTAATAGCTTCAAAGACAGTAAAATTGGTTATACAGATTATGATTCACTGTATAAATCATTTAGAGAAAAAATATTCGGAATTTTTTAAGTGCGGGGTGAAATATGAGCAAATATTTTTTGGCGATTGATATAGGTGCTTCCAGCGGAAGACACATGTTAGGCAGTCTTGAAGATGGCAAGATTGTGTTAGAAGAGGTTTACCGTTTCTGGAACGGAATGGATCATGTGGATGGAACTCTCTGCTGGGATGTCGACAGATTATTTAATGAAATTATTGCCGGAATGAAAAAATGTAAAGAAATTGGCAAGATTCCGGTGAGCGTTGGTATTGATACATGGGGTGTGGACTATGTTTTGTTAGATAAGGATGACAATATTGTAGGACCTACCGTCGGCTATCGTGACCACAGAACAGAAGGAATGGATGAAGAAGTATATAAAATCATTTCGGAAGATGATTTGTATGCAAGAACGGGTATTCAGAAAGCTATTTACAACACAATTTATCAGTTGATGGCTGTGAAAAAACTTCATCCGGAACATTTAGAAAAAGCAGATGCTATGCTTATGATTCCAGATTACTTCCATTTTAAACTGAGTGGCAAAAAGGTACAGGAATATTCAGAGGCAACAACAGCACAGCTTGTAAATCCTACTACCAAGGATTGGGATTATGAGTTGATTGATCAGTTGGGATTCCCGAGAAGAATTTTCCAGAAAATTGAAATGCCGGGAACGGCAATTGGCAATTTGACGGATGAGGTCAAAGAATTAGTGGGATATGATTGTCAGGTGGTACTGCCTCCGACACATGATACAGCATCTGCAGTTATGGCAATTCCTACCAATGCCGAGGATACATGTTATATCAGTTCTGGAACATGGTCTTTGATGGGTGTGGAAATGGCAGAAGCTAATTGTTCTCCAAAGAGTAAGGAAGCAAACTTTACCAATGAAGGTGGATATGGTGGAAAGATTACATATCTCGCAAACATTATGGGGCTTTGGATGATTCAGTCTGTACGTAATCAGCTGGCGCCAGACATGTCTTATGGTGATTTGTGTGAACAAGCATCGCATGAGACGATAAAGACAGTGGTTGACTGCCAGGATGCAAGTTTCCTTTCTCCAGACGATATGGTAGAAGCAGTAAAAGATTACTGTAGAAAGACAAATCAGGAGGTTCCTGAGACTTTACCTGCATTGGCAAGTGTAATTTATAATTCTTTGGCAAAATGCTATGCTGAAAAATTAGAGGAAATCCAGAAGATTACAGGTGTGAAATACGATAAGATTAATATTATCGGTGGTGGTTCTAACGCAGCATATTTAAATGAGCTGACAGCAAAATACACTGGTATCGGTGTTCATGCTGGTCCTGGTGAAGCAACAGCTATCGGAAATATTTTATCCCAGATGTTGGAAGAAGGAACTTTTGCTGATTTGAAAGATGCAAGAAATTGTGTTGCAAAATCTTTTGAAATTAAGGTATATTAAAAGTAGCTTTGTAAAAGTAAGGAAGGCATGGTAAAACGAATGGCAGGCTGTAAGACGAAAACAATCTGTTTTACAAACAATAAGGGTGGAAGCGGAAAATCAACGACATGTGCAAACCTGGCATATGAGTTGGCAGCCGCTGGCAAGAAAGTTCTTATGGTTGATGGGGATATGCAGTTGAATCTTTCGTTATCCTTTTTTGATGAAGAACAAGTGCTTGGTATGGCAGAATGTGAGAAGAATTTATATTATGCCATTAAAGGAAAGCACGATTTGAGTGAGTACATTGTACATACGCCATATGAAAATTTAGATTTAATTCCATCCTCGACTTTAATGAGTCAGATTGAATACGAACTCTTTACCATGATGCAAAGAGAATATGTGTTAAAGAAATGTTTGCGTGGAATCTATGAAAAAGAAATCTATGATTATATACTGATTGATGCGCCTCCTACACTGGGAACGTGGGTGATTAATATTCTGTGTACAGCGGATTATGTTGTGGTTCCGGTGGAGGCATCTCCGTGGGGATTATTTGGACTGGCAAACATGTTTGACTTTTTAAATGGAATGTCTGAGATGACGGATGCAAAGATTATGGGGGTTCTGATTACCAAGGTCGATGAAAGAAAAAATTATTATAAGCAGACCAGAGAAATTCTGGAAAGCTATGATAACATTAATGTATTTGAATCGTTTATACATGTGGATTCTTCGATTGAATGGGCACAGGACAACTCAGTACCAGTGACAGTATATAAAAAAAGTACAAGAAGTGCGAAGGAATTTCAGGGCTTAGCGAAGGAGGTAATAAACTATGGCAGTAGGTAAAGGAAGTATGGCAAGAGCATCGAAAGCAGCGGATCATACATCTGCATCAAAGGAAACGAAGGTGGCAGAAGAAGTAAAAGCTGAAGCGGCAGTAGTGGCAGAACCGGTAAAAAAGACAGCTGCAACGAAAACGACAACAGCAAAAACAACGGCATCCAAGGCAAAGAAGACAACCACAAGAAAGACAACAGCGAAGAAAGCAACAACGAAAGTTACAAGTTCGGTGGTTGCGGGAACGTCAGAACAGGTTATGCAGGCCATTGAATATCAGAAATCCAGTCAGGTTTTAGATCGTGAACCGGAAATGAACGAGACCTTTGGGGTAGGCGAGTCAATGCCGATTTATTTCTACTAATATAAGACAAAAAGAAGAGGTTATGCTATTACGAAAAAATCGTAAAAGCATAGCCTCTTTTTGTTTGCAGTGACACCAATAATAGTGGGAGCATGTATCTGCTTTATTCTGCGGTAGAAAGAATGGCTGATGACTACTGCAGAATATGTAATATGGATGAAGCACTTGTATTGAGGACCAAACGAGATGGAAAGTCAATTTCGTTTAGCAAAGGAATCGCATATTGCATATTGCCAATGTTTTTTGTTCCGTGGCTGTCACTGGAAAGAAGGATAGGCAGTTCTAATTTTTTACATATTTTTAAAATCTTTCTGCAGTTGGTAGGCCCGTTTACCCGATAAGCGTCTGGCATAAGAGAACCATTGTTGATTTCAGGATAAATATGGTTCTTTTTTGATATTTCCAGAAGATATTCGAAATCAACCGGAAAACGTGCATCGTCAATGTGCCCTAAAAATCGTACATTGGGATGTTTTAAGGCATTGATATAGCATTGCGTAAAGTCAGGTAAAGAATAAGGCTTTAATATAGGTGGGTGAATACTGATGATGGCATAGTCCAGCGTGGATAAGGTGTCGTCGTCTAGATCCACATCACCTGCTGCGTTTATAATGTTTAATTCGCATCCATAAAGAATATGGATGCCGAAGCGGTTGCGGCTGGCTAATTTCAGACTTTGAAAATAGGAGGTCTTGGCAGAACCAATACTGGCCGGACCATGCTCGGATATTCCTAAAAGGGAAAGCCCGCGATCAGATGCAGCTTTGAGCATATCGGTTATGGTATCGCAGGAACCATGTCCGCTACTGATGCTGTGTGTATGTAAATCAGCATAAATGGGATATGTATTCATGGAATTTGGAAATGTAATATTGTCTAACATAAAAGTACTCCTTTGGCATATGTGCACAAAAAGATTGTGCAATATCACGGAAACGAAAAAGCAATATATAAATGCATTGTGTAATCTGCCGTGAAATAAGAAAAATGATAAAATATTTACCATGATTATAACCTAAAAATGTGGAATTTCCAATATGGTTTTGAAAAAAACAAGGGAAAAACAACAAAAACCACCAAATAATACGCCAAAAGCCACACAAAACTCAATTCGAAGGAAAAAACAGGCGGGAAAAATAAAATAAAAGTGTTGTTTTATGTTGACTTTGTAGATGAATCATAATATAATCATGATATCGGATTAGAAGGTGATTCGATACTAGGATAGACGAGGAAGACGCATGGAAAATAAGCAAAGAATCATACAGGAATTAGTTCCTGGAAAACAGATTACTTTGGCACATATCATTGCCAACCCGGATCCGATACTTTACCAGAAGTTAGGCCTTGATCCAGCGGTGGGATATGCCAAATCTGCAATTGGAGTTTTGACAGTAAGCCCGGCAGAGACTGCAATTATCATGGCGGATATAGCGATCAAATCAGCTGGTGTAGAACTCGGATTTGTAGACCGGTTTTCGGGATCTGTCATTGTGACAGGTACGGTGTCTGAGGTGGAAGCGTCAATACAGGCGATTCTACAATATGTGGAAAGTACATTGGGATATGCAGTTACACCGGTAACACGCACGTAGTTAATAAAACAATATGAAGAAAATCATTTTAATGGGACGCAGTGGTGCTGGAAAAACAACACTGACGCAGGCACTTCAGGGTGAAAAGATTACATATAAGAAAACCCAGTATATCAATCATTATGATGTGATTATAGACACACCGGGTGAGTACCTTCAGACAGGGACACTGGGAAGGGCACTGGCACTGTATTCTTATGAAGCGGATGTAGTTGGATTGTTGGCATCGTCAACAGAACCGTTTTCATTATATCCGCCGAATATTACCTGCATGGTAAATCGCGACGTTATTGGAATTGTAACCAAGATAGATCAGGGCGATGGCGATGTGACGCTGGCTACCAGCTGGCTGCAAAATGCTGGATGCAAAAGAATTTTCTATGTTAATTCTAAAACTGGAGAAGGTGTATCTGATATCTTAGAATATCTTCGGGAACCAGGAGATGTGATGCCTTGGGAAAAGCAAGGCGAGTAAGTTGGGAACTGTTATTCTATATTCATTATAGAATAATCAAATATATAAAAGAAAAAGGAGAATAAAAAATGGCACTGAATGAATACGAAATCAAAAAAATGATCTGCGACGTAGGTAAAAGAATCTATGATCGCAACATGGTAGCAGCAAATGATGGAAACATTTCTGTAAAGCTTAACGACAATGAATTCTTATGTACACCAACAGGTGTTTCAAAAGGATTTATGACACCAGAGTACATCTGCAAAGTAGATGCACAGGGAAATGTAATCCAGGCAAACAAGGGCTTCAAGCCATCTTCAGAGATTAAGATGCATATGAGAGTGTATGCAAAGAGACCTGACGTAGGAGCTGTAGTTCATGCACATCCTACATTTGCAACAAGCTTTGCAATCGCAGGTATTCCTTTGACACAGCCAATCATGCCAGAGGCAGTAATCGCATTAGGATGCGTTCCAATCGCTCCTTACGGAACACCTTCTACAATGGAAATTCCAGATGCTGTAGAACCATACTTAGAGCACTTTGACGCTGTATTGTTAGAGAGCCACGGAGCATTGACATGGTCTACAGATCTTATGGCAGCATACATGAAGATGGAATCTGTAGAATTCTATGCTGAGTTATTGTACAAGGCAAAACAGCTTGGTGGACCTAAGGAATTCGACAAAGAACAGATCGCTAAGTTATATGAGATTAGAAGAAAAATGGGACTTCCGGGACGTCATCCTGCAAACCTTTGCCAGAACAAGGGTAAAGAAAATTGCCATAACTGTGGTGGTGGATGCAGTTCTTCAGCACAGACAGATGACAGCCAGGAATTAGTAACAGCTATTACAAAGAAAGTATTAGAGTCATTAGGCAAATAATCATATGAAAGAAAATAATCTGGAAACAATTGTTAACAATATTGTCGGCGACGCTATCGTAAAAGAAGTGATGTCTTTAAAACTGGCAGTGAAGTTAATAGAAGCTGTAGAAGAGAAGGCGACAGAAATGGGACTTGCTGTTGTGGTAGCAGTATCAGATGCGGCAGGGAGACCAATGGCTGTGCATTGCATGGATGGCGCCTATCATGGGAGCTTTGATGTGGCAGTGAATAAGACATATACTTCTACAGCATTTCAGATGTCGACAGCAAAATTATCAAGACTTTGCCAGCCGGGACAGGATTTGTACGGATTGCAGTTTAGCAATGATGGCAAGGTGATGATATTAGGAGGCGGAGAACCGTTGATGGTTGGAAAAACCATGATTGGAGCCTTGGGGGTATCCGGGGGCAGTGCCCAGGAAGATACAGATCTGGCTGCTTATGGGGCATCCGCATTGAAGGAGGTAATAAAGTGTCTGTAGATGAACGTATGGTACATGACATCGTACAGCAAGTCATGGCAAATATGCAGATTACCGGAAGTGTATCTGGTATGCATGGTGTGTTTAAGGACATGAATGAGGCAATCAATGCTTCTATCGAAGCACAGAAAAAGGTTTGCTGCATGACCTTAGACCAAAGAGAACAAATCATTTCAAATATTCGTAAGAAAACACATGAGAATGCTGAGATTTTAGCAAACATGGGTGTAAACGAGACAGGAATGGGTAATGTGGGAGATAAGATTCTCAAACATCACCTTACCGCTGATAAGGTGCCTGGTACAGAAGATATCAGCACAGTAGCATGGTCTGGTGACAGAGGTCTTACATTGGTAGAGATGGGACCATTTGGAGTAATCGGTGCTATTACACCGGCAACAAACCCATCAGAGACAGTAATCTGTAACTGCATTGGTATGCTTGCAGGTGGAAATACCGTAGTATTTAACCCACATCCAAACGCAAAGAAAACAACAATTTATACAATTAACATGATTAATGAGGCTTCTATTGAAGTAGGCGGACCAGACAACATTGCAGTAACGGTTGAGGTTCCAACACTTGATACAAGTGCCATCATGATGAAGCATCCAGCAATTCACTTATTGGTAGCAACGGGTGGACCTGGAGTAGTAACAGCAGTACTTTCTTCTGGTAAGAGAGCAATCGGTGCTGGTGCAGGAAATCCACCTGTATTAGTAGACGAGACAGCAGATGTAAGAAAGGCAGCACAGGACATTGTAAACGGATGTACTTTTGATAATAACCTTCCTTGCATTGCTGAAAAGGAAATCGTTGCAGTAGATTGTATCGCAGATGAGTTGATGAACTACATGATTTCTGAAAATGGCTGCTATTTAGCAAGCAAAGAAATTCAGGACAAGTTAGTACAGACAGTACTTACACCAAAGGGAGCATTAAACAGAAAATGTGTTGGTAGAAGCGCACAGACGTTGCTCGCTATGGTTGGTGTTAATGTAGGACCAGAAATTCGTTGTATCGTATTTGAAGGCGAGAAGGAACATCCATTGATCGCTACAGAATTGATGATGCCAATCTTAGGTATGGTTCGTGTAAAATCATTTGAAGAAGGTGTTGAGACAGCAGTTTGGCTGGAGCATGGCAATCGCCACTCAGCACATATCCATTCTAAGAATGTAGATCATATCACAACTTATGCAAGAGCAATCGATACAGCTATTCTTGTAAAGAATGGTCCAAGCTACGCAGCACTTGGATTCGGTGGAGAAGGATATTGTACATTTACAATTGCTTCAAGAACCGGAGAAGGTTTAACTGCAGCACATAGCTTTACAAAGAGCAGACGTTGTACAATGTCTGATAGCCTTTGCATTAGATAAGAGAAGGAGAAGAAAGAAATGGCAGTAAAAGAACAGGATGTTGAATTAATTGTAAGACAGATCCTGGACCAGATGTCTGGCAGCGCTGCAGGCGCAGCACCGGCAGCTAAGGCATCCGGAACCGGAATTCCTTCTACAGCACATGTTGCTATGCTTACAGAATTGGAGAAATTCGAAATCAAAGAATTCCCAATGCCAGAAGTTGGGGATGATGATATCCTTGTAAGAGTAGAAGGCTGTGGTGTTTGTGGTACAGACGCACACGAATTTAAGAGAGATCCATTTAGCTTAATCCCAGTTGCTTTAGGACATGAAGGAACAGGCGAAATTGTTAAAATGGGTAAGAATGTTAAGAAGGATTCAGCAGGAAAAGACCTTAAGCTTGGCGATAAGGTTGTTACTTGTATGATCTTCAAAGATAATCCTGATATTACAATGTATGATTTGAATAAGCAGAACGTAGGAGGCGCTGATGTATATGGCTTACTTCCAGATGATGATATTCATTTAAATGGCTGGTTCTCTGATTACATTTTAGTACGTGGAGGTTCTACCGTATTTAACGTTAGTGACCTGGATTTAGATTCAAGAATTTTGATTGAGCCTTGTGCTGTATTAGTACATGCAGTAGAAAGAGCAAAGACAACAGGAATTCTTCGCTTCAATAGCCGCGTAGTTGTTCAGGGATGTGGTCCAATCGGTTTGATCTGTATTGCAGTTCTGCGTACAATGGGTATTGAAAATATTACAGCAGTAGATGGTAACCAGGCAAGACTTGATTTTGCAATGAGAATGGGTGCGACAAAGACTGTAAACTTTATGGATCATAAGGGAATCGAAGAGTTGGCAAAGGCTGTAGAGGATACCTTTGATGGACACCTGGCAGATTTTGCTTTCCAGTGTACAGGTAATCCAAAGGCGCATGCTAATATCTACAAATTCATCCGCAATGGTGGTGGACTTTGTGAGTTAGGTTTCTTCATCAATGGTGGAGATGCACAGATTAATCCACACTTCGACTTATGCTCTAAAGAAATTACATTAGTAGGTTCATGGGTATATACCTTAAGAGATTATGCTACTACATTTGATTTCTTAAAGAGAGCAAAAGGAATTGGACTTCCAATGGCAGACTTAATTACTGATAAATATCCATTAGAAGAAATTAACGAAGCATTAAAGAAGAACCTGGAAATGACTGGACTTAAAATTGCGGTTGTCAACAAATAAGGTATTCGGAAAGGATAGATCATGGAAAATCTGACAACACGTGACAATCAAGAAGCGGTAGGTTTGTTAGAGGTATTTGGGCTTGTGTGTGCTTTCCTTGCGGCAGATGCTGGTTGTAAAGCAGCCAATGTACACCTTCAGGTGTTTGATAAGAACAAGCCAGGAAATGCAGATGCTTTACCGGTACCACTTTTGGTCACTGTTAAATTTAGAGGCAGTATCGCCGATGTGGAAGAAGCAATGCGTGCAGCAGAAGAAGTAGCAGCAGCACACACAGGTATTGTATCGAAGCATATTATTCCAAGACCTACAACGGATACAGAAAAAATGTTGACGGTCAGCGCACTTGATAAAAATTAGTGAAACAATTAAATTATATTAAATAAGAGAGAAATCTTAAGGAGGATTACAATAATGGCACAGGAAGCATTAGGAATGGTTGAAACAAGAGGACTTACAGCAGCAATCGAAGCAGCTGATGCAATGACAAAGGCAGCTGAGGTATCATTAGTTGGTACAGAAAAGATTGGTTCTGGATTAGTAACCGTTATGGTACGTGGAGACGTAGGAGCTGTTAAGGCAGCAGTAGAAGCTGGAACTTCAGCAGCTAGCAAACTTGGTGAATTAGTAGCTACACACGTAATTCCAAGACCTCATAATGACGTTGAGAAAATCCTTCCAAAATTCAAGGGCTAATCGAAACAGTTTAAAGGAGAAGCGGCATGGGTAATGCATATGGATTCATGGAAATCACAGGTGTTGTAGCAGCAATGGATGCACTTGACATCATGTGTAAAGCGGCAGATGTATCACTGGCCACTTGGGAACGTAAACTAGGCGGAAGATTAGTTACATTGGTAATAGAAGGAGAAGTGGAGGCTGTGAGACAGTCGATCGAGGCAGCAAGCGCAAATGCAATCAAAAAGCCTGTATCGGTAGGCGTACTTCCAAATCCACATCCTGAAATCGTCAAGATGGTTGAGTTATCAGCCAGTCGTTTTAAAGGTAAACCGGAGCCTTCGTCCGATTCAAAAATGCTCGGACAGGACCCACCGGATTTTGTTCCAGAAGACAAATAAATTTCAAAAAACAGGAGGAAACAATTATGGCATTAGAAGCATTAGGAATGGTTGAAACCAGAGGTTTAGTAGCAGCAATCGAAGCAGCAGATGCAATGTGCAAGGCTGCAAACGTAACTTTAGTTGGAACGGAGAAAATCGGTTCTGGATTAGTAACCGTTATGGTACGTGGAGATGTAGGAGCTGTTAAATCAGCTGTAGAAGCTGGTGCAAGCAGTGCAGGAACATTAGGTGAATTAGTAGCTACACACGTAATCCCAAGACCACATAGCGATGTAGAAATGATTTTGCCAGCAGTGAAATAGTAATACTTGATAGTCACACAGTGGGAGAAAATCCCGACTGTGTGACTGTTACATAAGGGAGGGTGTGAATCTTGAATTCTTATAATAATGTAGAAGAAATTACGAGAATGGTATTGCAAGCAATGGACAATGCCAATTCAAATAAGCCTGCTGTAAAAGTACCAGTAGGAATATCTGCAAGACACATCCATTTGACCCAGGAAGATGTAGAAAAGTTATTTGGAGAAGGTTATCATCTTACAAAGAAAAAAGAGTTGATGGGTGGTCAGTTTGCATCCAACGAACAGTGCACAATTGTTGGTTTAAAACTAAGAGCAATTGAAAATGTTCGTATCTTAGGACCTGTAAGAAGTAAATCCCAGGTAGAAATTTCTGCAACCGATGCTCGTACATTAGGAATCAAAGCTCCAGTGAGACAGTCTGGTGACACAGCCGGATCTGCGCCTATCGCTTTGGTAGGTCCGAAGGGCGCTATTTATCTTGATGAAGGTTGTATCGTAGCAGCAAGACACATTCATATGTGTCCAGAAGATGCAGCAGCAGCAGGATTAAAAGATAATGATTTCGTTTCTGTACGCGTGGGCAATGAGAGAGGTGTAGTTTTAGATCAAGTAAAGATTCGTGTAGATGAATCATTTACAACAGAGATGCATATTGATACGGATGAAGCAAATGCTTCACAGGTAAAACAGGACGATTTAGCGACAATCATATATTAAAAAAGCTCAGAATGCGGTTATAAATTCGATGGAGAGTTATTATGATAATTGGAAAAGTTGTAGGAAGTTTATTTTCTACGAGAAAAAATGAAAAACTAGTTGGCAACAAGTTTATGATTGTTGAACCAGTAGAAGATATGAGAAGTACTGGCAGTCGCCTGGTTGCAATAGATGTCATTGGTGCCGGAATAGGCGAGTATGTGTTGGTTGCACAGGGCAGTGCAGCTAGAATTGGTTGCGATATGGCAGATGCGCCAATAGATGCAGCTATTGTTGGAATCATTGATGAAGGACAGGATTGGAGTAAATAAGTATGCTGATCGATGAACTGAAAAATATTGCAAGAAATAATGGCATAGTGGGAGCTGGCGGTGCTGGCTTCCCAGCTTATGCTAAAATGACAGACAAGGCGGACACAGTCATTCTAAACTGCGTAGAATGTGAGCCATTATTAAAACTTCATAGACAGTTGCTGGCTACTCATACGGAAGAAATCATCCAGATGTTGGATGAAGTACGAGAAAGCTTTGGAGCAAAAGAAGCAGTCATAGGAATTAAAAGTGAATATGTAACTACAATTAAAGCAGTAGAAGAAGTGCTTGGAGATTTCCCTAAGGTGAGGATTTGTGCGCTTAAGCCGGCATATCCAATGGGGGATGAAGTAGTTTTGATTTATGAAGCCACAGGGCGTGTAATTCAGCCAGGTGGACTTCCGATAGATGAGAATGTTGTGGTATATAATGTAGAGACCATGTACAACTTGTACAGAGCAGTACATCTTGATATACCAGTGACAAATAAATTAGTATCCATTGTTGGAGAAATTGATCATCCACTTACGGTACGCGTTCCACTAGGAACAACAGTAAAAGAGGCAATTGCGCTTGCTGGTAAAGTGACAGTTGAGGATCCGGCATATGTTATGGGTGGTCCAATGATGGGACGTCTTGGAACAGAAAACACCGTTATCACCAAGACAACAAACGCAATTATTATTTTGCCGAAGGATCATCATGTTGTTGTGAGAATGGATAAAAATCTGGAAATTGAGAAGAAGAGGGCATCTTCTTCCTGCTGTCAGTGCAGAACATGTACAGATATGTGTTCAAGACACGCGCTTGGACATCCAATCGAACCGCATAAGGTGATGAGAGCAGTTGCAAACCATGATACAAGTGACATGAGTGTGTTTGTGAATACAGCCTATTGTAGTGGATGCGGAATATGTGAAAAATATGCATGTCCGCAGGGGTTATCACCAAAATCCATTATTCAGGCATTCAAAGGTGGATTAAGAGCCGCTGGCATAAAAGTAGAAAAAGTGGATCCAGCTCCGGTGTTAGAAGATAGAGAACTGAGAAAATTGCCAGTACATAGATTGGCAGCAAGATTGGATTTGACAAAATACGATAAGCCAGCACCATTTGAGGATACAACGCCGACAACAAAGCTGGTTAAGATTCCAATGAGCCAGCATATCGGAGCACCGGCAACACCAATCGTAAGTGTAGGTGATACGGTGAAGAAAGGTCAGCTGATCGGAGAACCAAAAGATGGACTGAGTGTAGCCATTCATTGTTCCATTGATGGTGTGGTTCAGAAAGTCAGCGACAAAGAAGTAGTAGTAAAAGGAAAGTAAGATATTCCGTAAAAAGAGAGGAAAATAATTATGGCCAAAGCAATTGGTATGGTAGAATGCACAACGGTATCTACCGGTTTTAAAGCAGCTGATGAGATGGCAAAGGCAGCTGATGTGGAAATTTTACAAGCAGAAGTAACTTGTCCAGGAAAATTCGTTATCCTGGTAACGGGCGAGTTAAGTGCAGTGCGGGCATCTGTTGATGTGGCTGCAAGTAAATATGCTGAAAAAGTGATGGATACCTTTGTATTGGGAAATCCTCATGAGTCTATTTTCCCAGCTATTTATGGTACAGCACAGCCAGAGAAAATAGATGCTTTGGGTATCTTAGAGACCTATGATGTGGCTGCATTGATTGTAGCTGCAGACTTAGCAGCAAAAACAGCAATTGTTGATCTGATCGAGTTGCGCTTGGCAAAAGGAATGTGTGGAAAGAGTTATATGACGATTACAGGAAGCGTATCCGCTGTGCAGGCTGCAATCGACCACGCAAAGGCAGAAGCAGGGGATCGCGGAATGTTCCTTGATAGTTCTGTCATTGCACGTCCTTCTGATAAACTTATGAAATACATCATGTAATACAACAAATATAAAAGAGGGTAATATATGCTTGCAGTAGAAAGACGAAAACAAATTCTGGAACAAGTTCACAAAGATAAAAAAGTCATTGTAAGTGAATTAAGCAAGCAGTTTCATGTTTCGGAAGAAACAATTCGTAGAGATTTGGAAAAACTGGCAGATGAAGGTCATGTAATCAAAAGTTATGGTGGCGCTGTTATCAATGAGATTGGCAGTATCGATTTACCGTTTAATGTCAGATGGAAGTCAAATTCTGTAGGAAAGCAAAAAATTGCAGATTTGATCAGCCATGAAATACAGGATGGAGATCACATATTTTTGGATGCATCGACAACCGCTGTATTTATTGCAAAGAATATCAAAAATAAGCAGCATCTTACAGTGATTACCAATTCCATAGAGAATTTATTAGAGTTATCCGATATTACCGAGTGGGATATTATCTCGACAGGTGGCTCTTTGAAAGCAGGTTCGATGTCATTCCTTGGCATAAGAGCTGCGGAAAGTATTCAAACGTACAATGCAGATAAAGTATTTTTATCATGCAAGGGATTGGATATTGAAAAGGGTGTTACGGAAGGCAATGATGAAGCGAGCAGTATCAAACAAAGCATGATACAATCTGCAAAAAAGGTATACCTGACAGTAGATTCTTCGAAGTTTGATCGCGTTGCTTTTTCTAAAACTTGTCCGCTTTCCAGGTTAGATGTGGTAGTGACGGATCAAAAACCAGAGCAACGATGGATGGATGCATTTGAAAAAAATGGGGTTCAATGTATATATCCAGAGGAAACGAATGAAAACAACTAGAGTTAATTGATAACGAGCGAGAAAGGAATGTGACGGGATGGGTAGATATGATAGCACACCGATTGCAAAGTCAGATCGTATAAAAAGACTGGTAGATCATCTGTATGCAAAGATGCCTGAGATAGAGGCTTCGAGAGCAGAGCTGATTACAGAATCATATAAAGCAACAGAAGGTCAGCCTGTAGTCATGCGTAAGGCACATGCATTTTATCATATATTAAAGCATCTTCCGATTGTCATCAGACCAGAGGAACTGATTGTCGGAAGCACAACAATTGCGCCTAGAGGATGTCAGACATATCCTGAATTCTCATATGAGTGGTTAGAGGCAGAATTTGAGACAGTAGAAACAAGAAGTGCTGATCCATTCTATATTTCAGATGAGACGAAAAAAAGATTATTGGCGGCAGATGCTTATTGGAAAGGAAAAACAACGAGTGAACTTGCCACTTCTTATATGGCACCGGAAACACTTCGCGCAATGAAACATAATTTCTTTACGCCAGGTAACTATTTTTATAATGGTGTTGGTCACGTGACCGTTCAATACGATACGGTTTTGACGATTGGTTTAAATGGTGTGAAAGAAAAAGTCCGAAAAGAAATGGAAACATGTCATTTTGGGGATGCTGACTATTCTACCAAGATGCGCTTCTTAGAATCCATTCTTATTTCATGTGATGCGGTCATTACCTATGCAAATCGTTATGCTGTATTAGCAGAAGAAATGGCAGCAAAAGAAACAGATGCAAAGAGAAGACAAGAACTGTTAGAAATCTCTGAAATCTGTAGAAAAGTACCGGAATTTCCGGCAGAAAGCTTCCAGGAAGCATGTCAATCTTTCTGGTTTATTCAGCAGGTATTACAGATTGAGTCCAGTGGACATTCCATCTCACCTGGGCGTTTTGACCAGTATATGTATCCGTTCTACGAGAAGGACATTCATACAGGCAAAATCACACGTGAGTATGCACAGGAATTAATCGACTGTATCTGGGTAAAGTTAAACGACCTGAATAAATGTCGTGATGCAGCAAGTGCGGAAGGATTTGCTGGATATTCGTTATTCCAGAATTTGATTGTTGGTGGACAGACCGTCGAAGGTAGAGACGCTACAAATGATCTTTCTTTCATGTGTATTACTGCCAGCGAACATGTATTTTTACCAATGCCATCGTTATCCATTCGTGTATGGCATGGATCGTCGAAAGCGCTCTTGATGCGTGCGGCAGAATTGACAAGAACAGGTATTGGTTTACCTGCATATTATAATGATGAAGTGATTATTCCTGCACTTGTACATCGTGGAGCAACGATGGACGAGGCGAGAAATTACAATATTATCGGTTGCGTAGAACCACAGGTTCCGGGCAAAACAGATGGCTGGCATGATGCAGCATTCTTTAATATGTGTCGTCCATTGGAAATGGTATTTTCAAATGGTTATGACAATGGAGAAATTGCAAGTATCCAGACAGGGGATGTGGAGAGCTTCCAGACATTTGAAGAATTTATGGAAGCATACAGAAAACAGATGTTATACAACATCGAATTGCTTGTAAATGCGGATAATGCAATTGACTATGCACATGCGCAGCTTGCACCATTACCGTTTGAGTCATGTCTGGTGGATGATTGTATTAAGAGAGGTAAGAGTGCACAGGAAGGTGGAGCAATCTACAACTTTACCGGTCCACAGGGCTTTGGTATAGCCAATGTTGCAGATTCGTTATATACCATCAAGAAATTAGTTTTTGAAGAAAAACGCATTACCATGGGTGAGCTGAAGAAAGCGCTTGAAATGAACTATGGTAAAGGATTGGATGCCATTACGGCTGGCGATATTGCAGTGCGGGTTGCAAAAGGCTTGCAGGATGCCGGTCAGGAAGTGGGTGAAGATGTAATAGCGAATACCATTAAGCAGGTATTGGAAATGGAATTGCCAGAAGATATTAAGAAACGCTATGAAGAAATTCATGAGATGATTCTGGAACTTCCAAAGTATGGAAATGATATTGACGAGGTAGATGAGATTGCCAGAGAGGCAGCATACTTCTACACGAAACCGTTAGAAACATACAAGAATCCAAGAGGTGGTATGTATCAGGCTGGACTTTATCCGGTATCAGCAAATGTACCTTTGGGAGCACAGACAGGAGCTACTCCAGATGGAAGACTAGCGCATACACCTGTAGCAGATGGTGTAGGACCTACATCTGGCTTTGATATCAGTGGCCCTACAGCTTCTTGTAATTCCGTTGCAAAATTAGATCATATGATTGCAAGTAATGGTACACTCTTCAACATGAAGATGCACCCAACAGCGATGGCTGGTGAAAAGGGATTGGAAAGCTTTATTTCCCTGATTCGTGGTTACTTCGATCAGCAGGGTATGCATATGCAGTTTAATGTTGTTGATCGGGCAACACTTTTAGATGCACAGGCACATCCTGAAAAATACAGTGGATTGATTGTACGAGTAGCTGGATATTCTGCTTTGTTTACGACATTATCCAAATCATTACAGGATGATATCATTAGAAGAACAGAACAGGCTAATAATCGATAGGAAGGAAACGTATCTTATGAAAGAATATTTGAATACATCCGGTAGGATTTTTGATATTCAGAGATATTCCATACATGATGGCCCTGGAATTAGAACCATAGTTTTCTTAAAAGGATGTGCATTAAGATGCAGGTGGTGTTGTAATCCGGAATCGCAATCGTTTGATGTGGAAACGATGGTAATCAATGGAAAGCCAAAAGTAATGGGCAAGGATGTGACTGTGGCAGAGGTTATGGAAACAGTTGAGAAGGATATGCCTTACTATTTACAGTCAAATGGCGGACTTACCCTTTCGGGTGGTGAGTGTACACTGCAGCCAGAGTTTTCCGTAGGCCTTTTAAAAGCGGCAAAAGATTTGGGAATATCAACAGCGATTGAAAGTATGGCTTATGCAAAATATGAAGTGATCGAGACATTACTTCCATATCTGGATTTGTATTTGATGGACATTAAACATATGGATCCACAGAAGCATAAAGAATTTACGGGACATGATAACATCAGAATGTTGGAAAATGCAGTTCGCGTAGCACATAGTGGACAGACAGAACTAATAATTCGAGTTCCTGTGATTCCGGGATTTAATGCTACGGATGAGGAGTTGCTTGCGATTGCAAAATTTGCGGAGACTTTGCCAGGTGTGAGACAGATTCATATTCTGCCATATCATAATTTTGGCGAGGGTAAATACGAGGGATTAAACAGAGATTACCCAATGGGAAATACCGAAAAGCCTTCCAATGAGCAGATGAAGGCATTCCAGGAAATGATTGAAAAAAATACATCACTACATTGTCAGATTGGTGGTTGATGTGATAGAAAGTCGGGTATGCAGTAAAGCTGCCCGGCTTTTTTTGTGTGTTGATAAAGAAAAGCATCTACCATTTTTTTACATAATATGATAGATTATTTAAGGATTATAAAAGGTAAAACTACGCGCGAGGATGCGTGGTAAAAAGGAAGCATAACATGAAATTTGCAAAGGAACAGTTAAAATTATATGCAATTACAGACCGTAGCTGGCTTGCTGGGAAAACGCTGATGGAACAGGTGGAACAAGCACTCAAAGGTGGAGCAACCATGATCCAGTTGCGTGAAAAACATCTGGATGAAGCAGCTTTTTTACAAGAGGCCGAAGCCATGTTAGAACTTTGCCATCGTTATCAGGTTCCGCTGATTATCAATGATCGTGTAGAAATAGCAAAAAAAGTAGGCGCAGATGGCGTTCATGTGGGTCAGTCAGATATGCAGCTTGCGCGGGCAAGAGAAATTCTAGGCGAGGAAGCCATCATTGGTGTGACGGCGAAGACCGTCGCGCAGGCAAAGGCTGCGGAAGCAGGAGGAGCAACGTATCTGGGGAGTGGAGCCGTGTTTGGTACGAGTACCAAGACAGATGCCAAGGCAATGACGCTCGATTTGTTTGAGGAAATCTGTGAGAGTGTCTCTATTCCAGTGGTTGCAATTGGTGGAATTCAGGAACATAACATAGAGAAACTCGCGGGTAGAAAAATGACTGGTTTTGCTATCATTAGTGGTATTTTTGCAAGTGACGATATTGAAGCACAGACAAAGTTACTGCTTCAAAAAGCAAACCAGCTTGTGACAGATCATAATCCTTGTAACGAGTAGTTATAAAGATTATAGATATATTTACAGCGGCAGATTGGGGGCACCACCTTAGGTCGCTATACAAAATTAATGCAGAAAGAGTACGAGGAGGAAAGATTATGTACACAGCATTAACAATCGCTGGAAGTGATTCCAGTGGAGGCGCCGGCATCCAGGCAGATATTAAGACGATGACAGCAAATGGCGTATATGCCATGAGTGCCATCACGGCTTTGACTGCCCAGAATACAACCGGCGTAACAAGTATTATGGAGGCAACTCCACAGTTTTTGGCAGAGGAGCTGGATTGTATTTTCACAGATATTTATCCAGACGCTATTAAAACAGGGATGGTAGCATCGACGGATCTGATTGAGGTGATAGCGGATAAGTTAACCGGCTATAAAGCTAAAAACATCGTTGTAGATCCTGTGATGGTAGCGACAAGCGGAGCACGCTTGATCAGTGAGGATGCGATTAGCACATTGAAAAGTAAATTATTACCTCTTGCAAAGGTTATCACACCGAATATTCCAGAGGCGGAAGTATTATCCGAAATGCAGATTAAAAGTGAAGCAGATATGGAAAAAGCTGCAGAAGTCATTTGCGACCGTTTGGGATGTAGTGTTCTTCTAAAAGGTGGCCATCAGTTAAACGATGCCAATGATCTTTTATGGCAAAAGGATGAGCAGGTAACCTGGTTTATGGGAAAGAGAATTGATAATCCAAATACCCATGGAACAGGATGTACATTGTCATCTGCAATTGCCAGCAATTTGGCGAAGGGATACGATCTAAAGACATCTGTAAAATATGCCAAGAATTATATTTCCGGAGCGCTTGCTGCCGGCTTGAATCTTGGAAAGGGAAGCGGCCCAATGAATCACGCATTTGCAATCAAAGGAGAATACATAGATGAATGAAAATAGAACTTCCGTTTTTTCAAATGGATTGATATGGTTTGGTGCAGGGGTATCACTGGCTGAAATTTTGACAGGTACTTATTTTGCACCATTAGGTTTTGGTAAAGCAATGGCAGCTATTTTATTAGGCCATTTGATCGGTGGTATTATGATGTTTGCTGCTGGTATGATTGGCGCAAAAGAAAGACGCAGTGCCATGGAAACAGTAAAAATGAGTTTTGGCGAAAAAGGAAGTCTATTGTTTGCCATTCTTAACGTTTTGCAGTTGATTGGATGGACATCCATTATGATTTATGATGGTGCGCTCGCAGCAGATGGCTTGTTACATACAGGACTCTGGATATGGGCTTTGGTGATTGGTGCATTGATTATTCTTTGGATTGTAATCGGTCTTACGAATTTAGGTAAGCTCAATACGATTGCAATGACAGCACTTTTCATTTTGTCACTGATTCTGTTTAAGGTGATTTTCTTTGGTACAGCAGTAGCAGGTCCGATTGTGGATGATGGAAGTCTGACCTTTGGCGCGGCAGTAGAACTTGCTGTGGCAATGCCATTATCATGGTTGCCACTCATCAGTGATTATACAAGAGAAGCAGAAAAGCCATTTGCAGCAACACTTGTCAGTGTACTTACCTACAGTGTTGTCAGCATTTTTATGTATATGATCGGTATGGGAGCAGCAATTTTTACAGGAGAATATGATATTGCCCAGATTATGTTAAAAACAGGACTTGGCGTTGTTGGACTTTTGATTATCGTATTCTCAACCGTGACAACAACCTTTTTGGATGCGTATTCCGCAGGTGTTTCATCCGTGTCTATTTCTTCTAAAATAAAGGAAAAATGGGCAGCTGTGGTTGTAACGATCATTGGAACGGTTGCAGCGATGCTTTATCCAATGGACAACATTACAAACTTTTTGTATTTGATTGGCTCTGTATTTGCGCCGATGATTGCTGTTCAAATTGCAGATTATTTCATCTTGAAAAAGGCGGATGCAGCAGAAAAAGAATTTCAGTGGACCAATCTGTTGATCTGGCTCATTGGTTTTATAGCGTATCGTCTGCTGATGCATGTGGATACACCGGTGGGAAATACGTTGCCAGATATGGCAATTACAATCGTTCTCTGCCTGATTGTAGGAAAAATTGCAAGTAGGGGAAAAGAAAACTAGGAGACACATGTTTTTCATGATGTCTCCGGAAAGAAAGAGAGAATATCATGAAAAAAGTAAATCTGAAGAAATTAACGATCACAGCACTTATGGCGGCAGTTGCCGTGGTGGGAAGCTTATTTTCCTTCCCGGTTTTTGGGTCTAAATGTGCACCGGTACAGCACCTTGTTAATATTTTATGTGTCGTTACGGTTGGTCCTTGGTGGACGTTGGCGCAGGCATTTATTGCATCCTTGATCCGCAATTTAATCGGTTTGGGAAGTCCATTGGCATTTCCAGGCAGTATGTGTGGCGCACTTTTGGGCGGTCTTTTGTATAAATATGGAAAGAAGTTACCGTTTGCCTATATTGGCGAAGTGGTAGGAACGGGTATTTTGGGAGGCATGCTCTCTTACCCAATCGCGTATCTCGTTATGGGAAATAAGGCGGCAGCACTCTTTACCTTTGTAGTTCCATTTTTGATTAGTACATGCGGTGGAACACTGATTGCGATTGTTATTACCGCTTCTTTGAAAAAGACAGGTGTCTTGGGACGCATGCAGGCAAGTCTGGAAGAATAAGATACGTCATAAGCATAGGAGTTCTTCGATGGAAAAAGATAAGGAACCGTTGTTACGGGAATATTTGAACAAAATAAAGCAGATACATCCGATTGTGCATTGTATCACGAATACGATTACCGTAAACGATTGCGCGAATATGGTGCTGGCACTGGGCGCATCGCCGACTATGGCACATCATACGTTGGAAGTAGAGGAAATCACAGCAGGGACAAATGCGCTCGTTTGTAATCTTGGAGCAACAGAATGCTTAGAAGCCATGGAACTTGCCGGGGAAAAAGCAGCTGCATTGGGACATCCAATTGTGCTGGATCCCGTGGGAGTAGCCGGATCAACTTTCAGGCGAAACAAATGTATGGCATTGATGGAGCGTGTGCACCCAACCTGTATTCGGGGTAACTATTCGGAAATATTAGCATTGATGCGACAGCGTAATACGGCGGTAGGTGTTGATGCAGCAGATACAGACATGGACTTGGATGCATTGCAGCAGTTTGCAGACGAAGTGCACGGAATCGTAGTGGCTTCAGGAGAAAAAGATTATATTACAGATGGAAAACGCTTGTATGTATGTGAACGAGGACATCGCATGATGTCGCATATTACGGGCAGTGGATGTATGTCGTCGGTTGCGCTGGCAACATTTTTGGCAGTGGAACCTTCCATCGAGAGTGCAAGTGCCTGTTGTCATTTCCTTGGTCAAATGGGAGAACTTGCAGCAAAACAGACAGAAGAGAGAGCAGGCGGTACGATGACATTCCGTGAACTCTTTTTGGATGCAGTGTCTTTGCAAGGTGTTCTTGGTTAGAAAAATACACAAGTGTAGAAGATGAAATTTCCTCTTGCAATCTGCAAATAAAAGGACTATAACAGTTTTTGGAACGAAGAGAAACGAAACGCCATTTGTTTTAATGACATTCCGCAAACTTCCCTATGTTCTTAGATTTGTAGCATGGAGGAAAAGACAAATGAATACTTTAAAAGCACAAAGAAGAGAAACAACAGAGAAAGCAAAGAGACTGAGAAGAGAAGGCTATGTGACAGGTAATCTCTTTGGCAGACAGATTGAAGGTTCGATTCTTCTGAAGATTGAGAAGAAGGAAGCTGAGAGGATCATGCGTGAGTGCATGAAAGGAAGCCAGATTATGCTTGAGGTTGAGGGCAAGGAATACGATGTCCTAATCAAAGAGATGGATTACGATGCAATGACACGTAGCATTTTGGAAATGGATTTTCAGGAACTTGTAAAAGGCGAGAAAGTGCATTCTGTAGCCGAGATTATCCTGCACAACAAGGATAAGGTGATTGAGGGAGCACTTGAGCAGCTTCTTGAGGAAGTAGCATACAAGGCAACACCGGAGCATCTGGTTGATAAGATTGATGTAGATTGTTCTACCTTACATTTGGGTGATACGATTACCGTTGGTGATCTTGCAATTGCCAAGAATAAAGATGTTGATGTTGTAACACATTTGGATAGTGTTGTTGTTACGGTACTAACACCGAACAATGCGGACATTCCAAGTGATGAAGATGCTGAAGAGACAGCTGAATAATATTTATATAAAGAACGAAATCCGCCGAGGAATTTATCCTCGGCGGATTTTCTGTATCCTTTACTATAATCTGGCAAAATATGTATGCAGATAGTCTGAAAATTCTTGAGCCAGCGGCGATAGATAGGGTTGGCGATAGAGACAAATATGTCGGTAAATTTTAGCATCCGGGAGAGGTGCAAGTATCAGGTTATTTGCTGTATAGGCAGGACGCCAACTCTTTTTCGGAACCAGAGTGAAATAACGTCCCTGACTGACAAGTTCGCATTGGACATAGGAGTTGTTGACATCACAGGATGATTGCAGGGGACGCAGGATATAACGCTTCCATAGGTCAGCTAACAGATCGCCCATGCGGCTTTCCGACGATGGAAGAATGCAAGGATAATGATAGAGCATGGAACGTGGTATGGCAGTCTCCTTGGCAAAAGGATGCGATGCGGAGTAGGCAATGCAGATCTCCTCACTCATGAGTATATCGTCTGCCGGTATTTGCAAGGGTTCCATATCAGAGGAAGGTATTGTCAATTGTGGATAGGCATCTAAAAAGAGATCCAGATGATTCTGCATACAATCCAGAGGATAACCGGTGTGAACCGTGATGTTGGCATCTGGATGCCTTTCGTAGAAACCATTCAGAATATCTGAGAGCAACTGGGAACAGACGCTGACACCAAGCGAGATATGCTTGTCATTAGTCAGATTGTATGACATAAGCGCTGCACGAGCACCGTCGTAATCGGCAAGGATCTGCTTGGCATAGGTTTGAAAAATCTTTCCGTTTTCATTTAAAATAATATGTTTTCCATGTCGATCAAACAGAGGATAGTGCAATTCTTCCTCCAATTCCTGAATGGTTTTGGAAAGTGCCGGCTGTGCGATAAAAAGATTTTTGGCAGCCGTGGAAATATTTTGTGTTTTACACACTTCTACAAAATAAAGCAGTTTTTTCTCTGTGATCATTTTCGTCCTCCCATTTCATCTCACGTTTATAATAAATATAGTATAACATATGCTATTTATATATTGGAAAGTATATATAGGAAAAGGCTATACTTATCTTATCTTTTTATTGGGAGGCAGGTAAGATGAAGAAAAAGATAGCAGTGCTTCTGGCACTGACCCTGACTGTGGGCTGTATCGGTACCGGATGCGGAGGAAAAAAAGCAGATGCAGACACCGCAAAAAAGGATGATGCAGAAGTGAAAACAGAAGAGGTGACAACGGAGGAGAACATCCTTTCGGGAACGCATGCAGCAGTGGTAGGCTCTACGCTGACTGCGGGAAATGGCACGACATCCTACACGGATTATCTGGAAAAGAAAAATGATATGACGGTAGATGTAGTTGCAAAGAAAGATGCGACCTTGACAGGCGATGGGGAGAATTCCTATATGGCACTTTTGCAGGGCATGGATGCAGATGCATCATATGATATGATCATGGTTGAGATTCCACAGACAGAGGCAGATCAGAAAGCGGAAGTGGGAGAATTGGTCAAAGACGCAGCATTGGACGACTATGATACTGCAACTTTGACGGGGGCATACCAGTACATTGCCGCCTATTGCTGGGAAACCTGGAATGCACCTACAGTTTTTGTGACCAGCATACAGGAAGGAAAAGAGGATGCCATTTATGATATGCGTCAGGCTGTCTGGCCGGTAAAATATGGTATGGATCATGTTTTTGTGTTAGACCTCTGGGAAAAGTTGGACTATAAAGACAAGAATCTGGATGCTTACAAGCAGAAGGACGGAACTTTGACAGATGCAGGCTATACGAACTGGTATGGACCGACTTTGGAGGAAGAACTTTTAGGTAAATATGCAGAGGTTGCTTCTGAAAAAACAAACGAATTACCACAGTATGATCCGGCCAATGTGGAAGCACTCGCAGATTCTCCATTACAGGGCAAAAAGATCATCTTTTTGGGATCTTCCGTTACTTTCGGCAGCAACAGTAATGAGGTATCTTTTGTAGAATACTTAGCAGCACGAGATGGCATTGAGTATGTGAAAGAAGCAGTTTCAGGAACTACGCTGGTGGACAATGGAGATTCTTCTTATATAGCACGTATGAAGGCCAATATCCCGGATCAGCAGGCAGATCTCTTTATCTGTCAGTTGTCCACCAACGATGCGACAACAGGACAGCCTATGGGCGAGATCTCTGATTCCAAGAATATTGATGATTTTGATACTTCTACAGTAGCGGGCGCAATGGAATATATCATTGCTTATGCAGGAGAGCATTATGGGTGTCCGGTCATGTTCTACACCGGAACGAAGTATGATAGCAAGCAGTATGCAGAGATGGTGGAATTGACCAAGAAACTGCAGGAAAAATGGGGCATTGGCATCATTGATATGTGGGATGATCTGGATGCAGACATACCGGAATATCATTATTATATGGCAAATGGCATCCATCCAAACCGTGCAGGATATCTGGATTGGTGGACACCATTCTTTGAGCAGGAAATTGAAAAATATCTGGATCTGAAATAAGACAGACGCGGGGGCGCTCCTATGCAGTAGGGGCGTCTTTTTTATGCGCGTCCCCTCAGAACCTGTCCCACCAGCCTATGTGCCAAAGGGGACACTCCATGTGGCAAAAGGAACGTCCCTGCGAAACTTGTGCGGAAGCATAATTCGTGGTAGAATTATCTCCAACAAAGTTGGTGGGAAAAGAGGAAAAAGTGGGATGTTGACACAGTTTTCGAGAACAGAATTATTGCTTGGTACAGAGGCCATAGAACGCCTGCAGAAAGCCAGAGTGGCAGTGTTTGGTATAGGTGGTGTAGGTGGATATGTTTGCGAAGCACTCGTGCGTAGTGGTGTTGGTGCTTTTGATTTGATTGATAATGATACGGTTTGTCTGAGCAATCTTAATCGTCAGATCATTGCAACACATAGTTCCGTTGGCAAATACAAAGTAGATGTGATGAAGGAACGTATGCTGGACATCAACCCAGATGTAGAGGTGCGAACGTATGCAAGTTTCTTTTTGCCGGAGAATGCAGATGATTTCCCATTTGCAGAATATGATTATGTGGTAGATGCCATTGATACAGTTACAGCAAAGATTGCACTTGTCATGAAGTGTCAGGAAATGGGGATTCCCATCATCAGCAGCATGGGCGCGGGAAATAAACTAGATGCCAGCGCTTTTCGAGTGACAGATCTTTATAAGACAAGTATGTGTCCATTAGCTAAGGTGATGCGCAGAGAATTGAAAAAGCGCGGCATAAAGAAGTTAAAGGTAGTCTATTCAGAGGAAAAGCCAATGACGCCAACGCAAAAGGAGCGTACGGAGACTGAGACGGAAGAGACTTGTGCGAAGCGGCGGGCCATTCCTGGCAGTGTAGCGTTTGTGCCGTCGGTTGCCGGACTCATTGCGGCAGGAGAAGTCATCAAAGACTTGGTAAAGTAAAAAACGGTAGGTGAAAAAGAGGGTGATTATATGAAAATGCGGACATATGAGAAAAAAGCACATGTAAAAAATGGAATAGCGCGTCTTTTCTTTTCTGTACTTGCGATTGCATTAGAGCTTGCGTTTATTGTAGTTGTTTTTACGAAGCTTAATGCCTATGCAGAGGGAATCAATATTGTAACGCGCATTTTGTCCATTACTCTGGTGATTTTTTTGTATGCACAGGATCGCTCCAATAATATGAAAACACCGTGGATTATGCTGATTTTGGCTTTCCCGGTTTTTGGTATTGTGATGTATCTGCTTGTAGGTCTGAATGGATATACCCACAAAATGCGGCAGCGATACGAGGCAGTGGATGCTGTGTTGTTGCCGATGTTGTCTGAGGAAAAAGCGGAGCCTGAAATTAGAAGTGCCATGGCTAAGCTAAAGGAGCAGAATACACAACTGGCAAGTATTTCCTATTATTTACAAACGAAGAGTGGATATCCGCTTTATGCAGATTGTCCGATTACGTATTATGATGAAGCCTATAAAGGGTTTGAGGCGCAAAAGGAAGCATTAAGGAATGCAAAACATTTCATTTTTATGGAGTATTTTGCCATTGAGCAGGCAGAGGCATGGAATGAAATACAGGAAATTTTGGTGGAACGCGTGGCTGCTGGTGTAGAGGTGCGCGTTTTCTATGATGATATTGGCAGTATTGCTTTTATCAACGAAGATTTTGCAAAAAAATTAAATGCCCTTGGTATTTCCTGTCGAATTTTTAATCCATGTATGCCAGGTTTGAATTTCTTCCTAAATAATCGGGATCACCGTAAAATCACAATTGTAGATGGTGTGATTGGTTTTACCGGTGGTTATAACATGGCGAACGAATATTTTAACATGACGCATCCCTATGGCTATTGGAAGGATACAGGAATACGGATCTGTGGTATGGCAGTGCGGAGCCTGACAGCGACCTTTCTGGAAAATTGGAATGCAGTAAAAGGGAATGACGTAGATGATATGGATGTATCCAGATATTTGGATGCATCATATCAAACAGAGATTCCAGTTACTTTGGAAGAGGAGCCAAAAGCTTTTGTACAGCCTTATGCAGACCAGCCAATGGATGGCGAACACGTGGGAGAAGAGGTCTACATTAGTTTGATTAACAAAGCAATCAATTATTGCTGGCTGGTATCGCCATATTTGATCCTGACAGATGAAATGGTACATGCTATCCGTTTGGCGAAGAAACGCGGTGTGGACGTACGTATTATTACACCAGGAATTCCAGACAAGCGTATGGTGTATGAAGTGACGAGATCGTATTACCATTGTTTGACAAAGTATGGTGTAAGGATTTATGAATATACCCCGGGCTTTTGCCATGCAAAAATGTGTGTGGTAGATGATGTGGTGGCAACTTGCGGAACCATCAATTTTGATTATCGTAGTTTGTATCATCATTTTGAAAATGGATGTATGTATGCCTATGGTGAGGCTGTGGCAGAAACAAAACAGGATATGGAAGCGATGATGCGCGTTAGTTGCGAGGTGACAGAACAGTATAATACGGGGCGTAAACCTTGGAAACGTCTGTTACAGATGTTTTTGCGATTACTGGCACCACTTTTATAAGGGATGGTGTTACAAGAAAGAAGATCATCCAAAATTGGTGATAGAAACAAAACAGAATTTGTTAGAAATGTTGCAAAGTTTCTGCTAAGATAGGTAAGCGAAAACGAGTGGAAGGATAGGAACGTTACGATGAAACAAAAGATAAAATTAATTGCATCCGATTTAGATGGTACACTTTTACAGAATCATATGCAAAGGTGTTCCGAAAAAGCAATCCGTCTGATTCAGGAATTGACAAAAAAAGGCATTCTTTTTGTGCCTGCAAGCGGAAGGCAATATTTTAATTTATACAATATGTTTAAAGAAGTGCAGGGGGATTTGATGTATCTCTGTGAAAATGGTTCTCTCGTTATGTATCATGATGAGGTGTTTTTGAAGCATCAGTTCGAGAGAGAACTTGCACTTGAGATTAGCCACATGGTGATGGAAGATCCACAGAGCGAGGTGTTGATGTCAGGAGAACGTACCTGTTATATTGTGCCTAAAAATATCGATTATGTATCGCATTTGCGCAACGATATAAAAAATGATGTTACCGTTATTTCCAAACCGGAAGATATTACGGAGCCCATTATTAAGGTTTCTTATTTTACGCCGGAAGACCATCAGGAAGAAATTACCGAGATGTTTAAGAAAAAGATTGCCGGAAGATGTCAGCTTATGGTTTCCGGGACTGAGTGGGCAGATTTCACACCGCTTGGCGTAAATAAAGGTGCGGTAATGAAGGCAATCAGTGAGAAATTAGGAATTGCGCCGGAAGAAATGGTAGCTTTTGGTGATAACGAAAATGACCGTTCGATGTTAGAATTTGTAGGTCAGCCGTATCTGATGAAAAATTGTAATCCGACCATGGAAGATGTGAAAGCTGCTCGCTGTGAGCATGTAGAAGATATTTTAGAGGAAATATTAGACAAGATGTCGTAACGGCAATCAAATAATGGAAGAGATATGTTAGCAGAATTATGGATTTCCCTGGATAAGGAAGAGATTGAAGTAGAAATTATCCGTTCCAAACGACGGAGTATGGCGATTCAAATCAGAACGGATGGTTCAGTGGTAGTGCGTGTTCCGATGCACGCTTCTGACCGTGCCATCAAGCGGTTTGTTTCGGCGCATGCAAGATGGATTGCAGACAATCGCGGACAAATGTTTGAGCGTCGAAAAAAGCTGGCAGACAATCCGTATGATATTCCTGCTTGGGAAAGTCTGTCTGCAGCAGATAAGAAAATAGCGAAACAAAAGATTATGGAGCATGTAGACTATTATGCCAGACGCATGGAGATAGATTACGGCTCTATTTCTATGCGAAATCAAAAGAGTCGCTGGGGGAGCTGTAGCAGCAAAGGAAATCTCAATTTTAATTATCGTCTGGCATATCTGCCAGAAGAATTATTAGATTATGTTGTTGTGCATGAGTTAGCACACAGGCGGCATATGGATCACTCGGCAGCATTTTGGGAGGAAGTGAAAACATATTATCCTGCCTACAAGAAGTGTCGGCAGATGCTGAATGATATTTTATTGGCTTAAGGAGAAAAAGATGCGTTATTATATTTCAGATTGTCATTTTTTTCATGCAGCATTGAATGATGCTATGGACTGCAGAGGATTTTCTTCTGTAGAAGAGATGAATGATTACATGATAAAGCAATGGAATAAAAAAGTGAAAAAGCGCGACGAAGTGGTAATCTTAGGAGATTTTTCCATGGGCGATGCAGATCAGACGAATGCCATTTTAGAACAGCTGCAGGGTCAATTGTATTTGATTGTGGGAAATCATGATAATCGTTTTTTGCGGAACAAGTCTTTTCATAAAGAACGATTTGGATGGATTTATCCCTATGCAGAAATGCATGATGATGGGCGAAAGGTCGTACTTTCGCATTATCCGATTGCATGTTATAACGGACAGTATCAGAAAAATAAAAAAGGAGAGTCCAGAACGTATATGCTATATGGTCATGTGCATGATACGCATGATGAGCGTTTGCTTGAACAGTATCAGAACATGGTATCTAAGACGCAGATTACAGGAAGGAACGGAGAAGCCCAGATGCTGTCCTCTCATATGCTGAATTGTTTTTGCAAGTATTCGGATTACCAGCCACTCAGCCTGGACGAATGGATTGCGGTGACGGAGGAAAGACTTATCCGTTGCCAGAATGCGGAAGATTCATTATAATATAAGAGTTATCATCTAAGGAGGAAACCATATCGATGAAAAAGGAAAATAAGAGAATGGCTCAGGAAAAAAGAGCTGCAGAAAGAAAAAAACAGGCAACAATGCAGTTGGTAAGAAATGCAATCATTGTTGCATTAATTGTAGCATTTTTTGTTGGGATGATTGTGTTTGGCGTGATAGACAGCCGTAAACAAAAGGAGAAAGAGGCAAGCGAAGCACAGCAGACAGAACAGACAAGTGATACAACAGATAACAGCAGTACAAGCCCATCCCTTATTACCGATAGTAACCAGGAAGTGAAAGATGGCGATACGGTAAATATTGACTATTCAGGAAGTATTGATGGTTTTGTGTTCCAGGGAGGAACTGCGCAGAATCAGAATCTTACGATTGGATCCCACACGTTTATTGATGATTTTGAGGAACAGCTGATTGGCCATAAGATTGGCGAAACAGTAGAAGTAAATGTAACTTTCCCGGAAAACTATGGTCGCAGTTATACGGATGACAAGGGAGAAACAAAGAGTTTCAATGGTGCAGAGGCTGTATTTTCTGTGAAAATTAATGGTATTTATGAGAGGTAGAAGCATGAAAAACATAACATTGGGCAGTACAGGAATTACCGTACCACAAAACGCGTTTGGCGCATTGCCAATCCAACGCATCAGTGCACAAGATGCAGCAGGACTGCTGAAAAAAGCATACGAAGGTGGAATGCGTTTTTTTGATACCGCAAGAGCGTATAGTGATAGTGAAGAAAAGATGGGCTTGGGGCTTGCTGATGTAAGAGAGCAGATTTACATTGCTTCCAAAACTGCGGCAAAGACACCGGAAGGATTTTGGAAAGATTTAGAGACGACCCTGACAAATTTAAAAACAGATTATCTGGATATTTATCAGTTCCATTGCGCGGATCGTGTATTCGCACCAGGGGATGGCAGTGGAATGTATGAAGCGATGCTTGATGCAAAGAAGCAAGGAAAGATACGTCATATTGGTATTACGGCACATAAGATTGGTGTTGCTGAGGAGGCTGTGGAATCAGGTCTGTATGAGACCTTGCAATTCCCATTTAGTTATTTGTCTGCAGAAAGAGAATTAGCGCTTGTTGAGAACTGCCGCAAACACAATATGGGATTTATTGCGATGAAAGGCTTAGCAGGTGGTCTGATCAATCATTCAGCAGCCGCTATGGCATACATGACACAGTTTGATAATGTTCTTCCAATCTGGGGCATCCAGAAGGAAAGCGAGCTGGATGAGTGGCTTGCGTTTATGGATGTAACACCACAGATGACAGATGAGATCCGTACCTTTATTGCGAAAGAATGTCAGGAACTGACAGGCGATTTTTGCCGTGGATGTGGATATTGCATGCCGTGTCCGGCAGGCATTATGATCAACCAGTGTGCGCGTATGTCTCTGATGCTGCGTCGTGCACCATCTGCGGACTGGCTGACGGAAGAGATGCAGGAAGAGATGAAAAAAATCGAGGGCTGTTTAGAATGTGGTGCATGTAAAAAGAAGTGCCCATATGAACTGGATACACCGGCATTACTGAAGAAAAATTATGAAGACTACAAGCGTGTACTTGCAGGGGAAGTAGAGGTATAAAATGTTTAATCCTGGCACAATGATGAAATTAATGAATGCAAAAAATACATTTACGAAGAATCATCCAAAGTTCGTCAAGTTCTTACAGGTGGTATTTTCTTCTCGAGTAGAAGAAGGAACGGTTTTTGAGATCACGGTAACGAAGCCGGGAGAAGAACCGATTACAACAAACTTTAAAGTGCTGCAATCGGATTTAGAATTGATGGAGAGTCTCAAAGATCTGCAGTAAATGACAAGGGTGGAGTAAAAATGGAAGAAAAAAGACTGGCGCTTCTGATTGATGCAGAGAATGCGAGTTCGAAGTATATTGATGCCATCATCAGTGAATTAAAGAAATATGGGGTTATTACTTACCAGCGTATGTATGGTGACTTTACCAGTTCAAATCTGTCTGACTGGCATAAAAAAGCGCTGAAATATGCAATTGTGCCGATTCAACAGCCAAGGTATTCTTCTGGAAAGAATGCATCGGATATCATGCTGGTGATCGATGCGATGGATATTTTATATCAGGATAAAACAGATGGTTTTTGTATCGTGACATCAGACAGTGACTTTACGAGATTGGTCAATCGTCTGCGTGAAGAAGGTATGTTCGTCATTGGTATGGGTAAAAGTGATGCGTCTAAAACGTTTATTGCAGCATGTAACGAATATAAGTTTTTAGATAAAATCGTGGATGAAGAAGAAAAAGAAAACACGAAGAATAAGAATCACAAGGAAAATGCACATGACCATAAAGGAGACTCGGTTACTCCAATTGGAGAGATAAAATCTGCTATCAATGAGTTGATTCAGCAGAGCGAAAACAACGGAGAACATGCAAATCTTGGTTCTACGAAAAGTAATTTACAGCGTCTGTTTCCGGATTTTGATGAGCGTAATTATGGATATAGCTCTATGCGAACGTTTATCGAAGAGGCAACAAAATTCGAGACATTACAAAAGGGAACGACGATCTATATATTGCGAAGCAGTGACCATGGAGAAAATGTGGAGGAACAAGTGCGTAGATTTGTACAAAAAGCAGCAGCAGGTACCGTGGAACTAGGCACATTAGGCCGCATGATTGCGTCCGAATTTCCGGATTTTAAATATAAAGATTATGGCTATGCCAGACTTTCAAAGTATGTCAGCAGTGTACCTGGCGTACATATTGAAAATAATCTGGTGACGGCAATTCTATAAAGAAAGAAATGAAAAAGGATGCTATGATTTCTTTGAATCGTAATCAAATCAAATATATTGTCATCGTTGCGATGTTGTTGGATCATATTGCGTGGGCGTTTGTACCGCTGCAGTCCTGGCAGGGACAGCTGATGCATATGATTGGGCGGTTGACGGGACCAACGATGGCATATTTTATTGCAGAAGGTTATGTGCATACGCGAAATGTAAAAAAATACGCGCAAAGACTGGCTGTTTTTGCCATTCTTTCGTGGGTGCCCTTTACGTTTTTTGAGTATGGCTATCTGCCCCTGCATAGAGTAAATGGCTATCTTGTGTTTGATTTTGCACCAGGTGTAATGTATACCTTATTATTGTCCTTGCTTGCCGTGTGGACGTGGGATAGTAAAACATTGCTGCAGGCACAAAAAAAATGCATCATTTTTGGTCTATGCATTTTGTCTTTTTGGGGGGATTGGCCACTGCTTGACATTCTTTATGCCCTATGTTTCTTTATTTATCGTGATGATGAAAAGAAAAAATGGGCGACTTATTTGTGTCTTTCTGTGCTGAACTTTGCCTTTGGTGGTTTTGGCTTATGGAGCATTTTCCAAGTGGGTGTTTTCTTCGTTCCGTTGCTTTTGCATTATGCATATAATGGACAGGCCGGAAGTAAAAAAGCAATACACAAATGGTTTTTCTATTTGTTTTACCCACTGCATCTGATCGTGCTTGGTATATTAAAAACAGTATAATTTGGATTAAAAAAAGCCCTCGTGCGGACATGTTGTCTGTACGAGGGCTTTTAATCATTTACAAGACATGGTTAAAAGTGTCTTTCAAAGAAATTATACAGTACCGGTAATCGTCAGTGTAGCTGAGCCCGGAACAATAGAAATGGCGCCGGTGGTTGCATCCTGAGTATAGGTTGCAGCAGGCACTGTGATTGCACCGGTCGTAGAAGTAAACTGTCCCGTGGTATTGTTGTAGGTATACTCCGTACCGGAAGCCCATGCTGTGCCATCAAAGGAAACAGCAATCGGATCTAATACCGGATCAAAACGATCGGAAACTACAAGGGCGTCGGTAGTTGTCGCAGGAACATTGCCATAGTTTTGAATGATAAACGTGTAGGTCAGCTGTCCATTTTCGGATACGGTTGTCGGCGCTAAAGATTTGCTGATGCGCAGTACAGGCTGGCTATAAGCGTTTACCGTAGAAGCAGCGGTGATTGGCGCAGCCACATTATTTGCATTGATTGTTGCGGTATTGCTTATGCTGCTTTCCAAGGCAAGTGGTGCAAAAGCGTTGGTCTTCGCCTGGTAAATAACAGAGATATTACCATTAGGCGGTACAGATAATCCGGAAATGGTGAGTGGTGGACCAGCCGTTATGGTTGGCGTTGGCTGTAAAACACCATCGGAATAATAGCGAACGGTACCTGAAACATAGTCAAGAGGCACAAGTGTCTGTGTGTTCACTGTGTATGCTCCAAGATTGTCAGAAATTGTTACACCAGTCATTGTGGTTGTACCGGAGTTTAGGATATTTACAACATAAGTCAGTGTGTCATCCTGCTGGTACTCTGTTTGTACAGCCGTTTTGGTAGCAGATAACACTTCGACAAGTTCACCTGTGGTGATATTGGAAGTGGTTGTGTTGCCGTTATAGGACAAGGTCGCCTGGTTATAAAAAGTTGCCATAGTTGATATTCTTTCTTTTTTTATTATTCTATGTGGTATGAAAAAAAAGGTACAAAAAATTCTTTGGAAATATTGACAATGCATGAACATATGAATATAATTACATATGAACAGATGATAAATAGAAAAGGTACAAAAGATAAAGAAACAGAAGGGAGGATTTCAGGTGGCAGAACAGAAGTCAGAATTTTTGGCAGCACACGAAGAACTGGTAGAACAGGTACTTCAAAATCAGCCGGAAGATGAATACCTGTATGACCTGGCAGAACTTTTTAAGGTCTTTGGCGATTCGACAAGGATCAAGATCTTATATGCCTTGTTTGAAAGTGAACTTTGTGTCAGCGATATTGCACAGATCTTAAATCTGAACCAATCCGCGGTCAGTCACCAACTCCGCATTTTAAAAGATGCCAAGTTGGTCAAGTTCAAACGGAGCGGCAAGAGTATTTTCTATTCGCTGGATGATGACCATGTGCGCACGATCCTATCCATGGGTATGGATCATGTAGAGGAGTAGATACAGTTGGATGACCATCTTGTATGATAAAGAATAAAAAAGAAAAAGGAGAACATAATTATGAAAAAGACATATGATGTAGAGGTTGATTGCGCAAACTGTGCAGCAAAGATGGAGGAAGCCGTAAAGAATACAGAGGGCGTCAAGAACGCAACTTTGAGTTTTATGACCTTGAAGTTAAAGGTGGAATTTGAAGAGGGCGCAGACGTGGACACTGTTATGCAGCAGGCGTACAAGAACTGTAAAGTCGTAGAAGACGATTGTGAGATCTTTTTATAAGAAGAACCGCATTTCGGGGCTGTGCCACGGAGGCGGTGGGAGTCGTAAAGGAGAAAACATATGAGTAAAAAGCAAAAAAACGTGCTTTGTCGCATTATCGTTTCCTTGATCTTATTGGTGGCAGTGTCCATTCTGGATGCTTTGGTGGATTTGCCTTGGATCGTGCAGTTAGCCTTGTATATGGTTCCATATCTGGTCATCGGATACGATATTTTGAAAAAAGCGGGAAAAGGGATTTTGAACCGTCAGGTCTTTGATGAGAATTTTCTGATGGCTGTGGCGACCATTGGTGCTGTCTGCCTGGGAGAATACAAAGAAGGCGCAGCGGTAATGCTGTTTTATCAGATCGGAGAACTTTTCCAGAGCGTTGCTGTAGGCAAGAGCCGTAAAAACATTGCAGCCTTGATGGATATCCGTCCGGACTATGCCAATCAGATGGTGGACGGTAAACTAGAAAAAGTAGATCCGGATGACGTAGAAATTGGTGCAGAAATTATCATCAATCCTGGAGAAAAAGTACCGATTGATGGTGTGATTGTAGAAGGAAATACGACATTAAATACCAGTGCACTCACCGGCGAAAGTGTGCCAAGAGATGCAGCCTGCGGCGATGAAATTATCAGTGGCTGTATCAATATGAGTGGTATGATTAAGGTTAAGACGACAAAGGAATTTGGGGATTCTACGGTATCCAAAATCCTGGATTTAGTAGAAAATTCTGCAATGAAGAAGTCACGGTCAGAGAACTTTATTACGAAGTTTGCCAGATATTATACACCGGCTGTGTGTTATAGTGCACTTGCCTTAGCTATTTTGCCACCGGTGGTTCGTTTATTGATGGGCATTTCACCGATGTGGGGAGAATGGATTATCCGCGCATTAACATTTCTTGTAATCAGTTGTCCATGTGCACTTGTGATTTCGATTCCACTCAGTTTCTTTGGTGGTATTGGATGTGCATCCAGCAATGGTATTTTAGTGAAGGGCTCTAACTATTTGGAAGCTCTTTCGGCAACAAAGTACGTTGTTTTTGATAAAACGGGTACGCTCACCAAAGGTGTCTTTGAAGTGAGTGCAACGTATCCGGCAAATGGATTTACCGGAGAAGATTTGCTTCGCTTTGCAGCATATGCGGAGAGCAGTTCTTCTCATCCAATCAGCGTGAGTCTGAAAAAAGCATATGGAAAAGAACTGGATCTGGAAAAGATTTCTTCCATTGAAGAAATTGCCGGTCATGGTGTCTGTGCACAGGTGGATGGCAAAAAAGTGTTTGTTGGCAATATGCGTCTGATGCAGCGTGAACAGGTGCAGGTTTTGACAGAACACAAAGAAGGAACCGTCTGCTATGTGGCAATAGATGGTGTCTATGGTGGATGTATTGTAATTTCTGATGTGATTAAGCCAAACGCAAAAGAAGCCATCCGCGGTCTGAAAGCGTGCGGAGTTAAGAAAGCGATTATGCTGACGGGAGATGCAAAAGAGACAGCACTGCGTGTTGCTAGTGAAATTGGCATGGATGAAGTACACAGTGAATTGCTTCCGGCGGATAAGGTATCACAGGTGGAGCATCTTTTAGACGAGAAGAGCGAAAAAGAAAATCTGGCATTTGTCGGTGATGGAATCAACGATGCGCCGGTGCTATCACGTGCAGACATAGGAATTGCGATGGGAGCGATGGGATCTGATGCAGCTATTGAGGCGGCAGATGTGGTTCTTATGGACGATGATCCAAACAAAATTGCCCTTGCAATGAAGATTTCCGTTCGTACACTCCGGATTGTACATCAGAATATTATTTTCGCATTGGCGATCAAAGCCATCTGTCTGATTTTAGGAGCTATTGGTATTGCAAACATGTGGGTTGCCATTTTTGCAGATGTGGGCGTTATGGTACTTGCTGTATTAAATGCAACGAGAGCATTGAAAATAAAATTATAAAAATTCCGATTTTACAGAAGCGTCACATATTTGTGGCGCTTTTTTTATACGCTTTTTTTGTAAATGCGTTATACTGAAAATAGATTTGATGAAATTTGTAAAAGAATAAGAAGGTGTATCAATGAAGCAACTATATACCAAGTGGGGGGAAGAACTAAAAAAACAGATGCAGGAAGATACTTCGTGTGTTGCACATACAGAGTATCCAAGACCATCTATGATTCGTTCTTCTTATGGAAATCTAAATGGCTGGTGGGATTATACGATTAAAAAGCAGATAGCAGACAATGGGATACCGGGTGCATATGACGGAAAGATATTCGTACCATTTTCGCCGGAGGCGGAATTATCCGGTGTGCAGCGCCAATTGCAGCCGGATGAGGTGCTCTGGTATCACACAAAAATGAAGCTTGATACCGTACAAATCAAAAAAGGAAAACGTCTTCTTCTACATTTTGGCGCAGTGGATCAGACAGCCACGGTTTATGTGAATGGCAGTCAGGTTATGACACATCATGGAGGATATCTGCCGTTTACGGTGGATCTGACATCTTTTGCAAAGAATGCATACGAAAACGACATAGAGGATTTGGAACTTTTTGTCAGAGTTATAGATGTGAGTGATACATCGTATCATGCAAGAGGAAAACAGAAATTGCAGCGCGGGGGGATGTATTATACCGCCCAAAGCGGCATCTGGCAGACCGTCTGGTGGGAATATGTTCCGGAAGTTTCGGTAAAGGACGTTTCTATTTCAACAGATGTGGATGCGGGAAAGGTTACCTTTTCGATAGAGCTGGCATGTGGGACAGGAAATACAGTTACCCATGCAAAGAAACAGGAAAAGTCTGAAAATAAAGAAAATTATAAGAAAAATGCATCACTTCCTGTGAGGATAAAAATATTTGCAGCATCTCATGCACAACCGGATATTTGTACACCGCAGGCAAAAATTCAAGAAGTTAAGGCACGGGCAGAGATTATGTCTCATGAGGATATGGTAGAAATACAAGAAATGTCGGGCAAATCTGACCAAACAGGCATTTTATACGAGACGCTTGTGGACATGACATTGCAGGTGCCAAAAGACTGCGTAGAACTATGGGATGTGGAAGCACCATATTTATATGATTATGAAATCAGCATTGGTGCGCAGGAAGAGACAGCAGATGTTATCTATGGATATTTTGCAATGCGCTCTTTTACAAAAGAAATGGATCATGATGGTGTGCTTCGTATTTGTCTCAATCATGAACCGATTTTTATGGAAGGTGTACTGGATCAGGGATACTGGCCAGATGGGCTTATGACGCCACCTGCGGATGAAGCATATGTTTTTGATATTCTGGGAATGAAAGAAACCGGTTTTCATATGATGCGCAAACATATCAAACTGGAGGCGGAACGGTTCTATTTTCATTGTGACCGTCTGGGCATGATTGTCTGGCAGGATATGGTAAATGGAGGAACGTCATATAAAGACTGGTATGTAACATACCTTGCAACCGCCTTATCATTTCTTCATATTCGCTGCAGGGATACGCATAAAAAACTTTTGGCAAGAGAAGATGCAGTAGGTTGTGCGGAATGGAAGCAGGAAATGCTGGCGACTATAAAGCTTTTAAAGAAACATCCTTGTATCAGCACCTGGGTTCTTTTCAACGAGGGCTGGGGACAGTTTGCAACCAATGAAATGGTGGCACTGGCAAGAGAGGCAGATCCTACACGCCTGATTGATGCGGCAAGTGGATGGTATGATCAGGGAAGTGGTGATATGAATTCTTTTCATAATTATTTCTTTCCGCTGGTCATCCCACGTGATAAGAAAAAGGCGGGGCGTGTCGCAGTGTTGTCGGAATATGGCGGTTATTCCTATGGTATGCCGGAGCACGCGACGACAGAAGATATCTATGGTTACGGAACCTATAAGGATACGAAAAGTCTGCGCGAGGCTTATCAGAAGCGCCGGCGCGAGGCAATGGCACTGATTGCGGATGGTCTGTGTGCCAGTGTATACACGCAGGTATCCGATATAGAAGATGAGGTCAACGGTATTTATACTTACGATCGCAAGATTAAGAAAATATAGAAAACCAGTTGCCGATGCACTTACTTGGGAAAGCAGGAACATCGACAACTGGAAATAGAAACTACATAGAAATCCATCCAAAAGCGTTAGCAATGGATGATAAGAGGATGATGATGGCAAAGATCGGGCAAAGATACCTGATCATAAAAGCGAAGATCTTTTTGCGGCGGAAAGGGTTTCCACCTTTTGTCACTTCATCCTCTATTTTATTGATACCAACAACGCGGGATACGAGCAGGCAGGTGGCCAGTGCTGCAAGAGGCATCATGACAGAATTTGTAAGGAAATCAAAGAAATCCAAAAACTGCATGCCGATAATGGTAACGCCTGCAAGTGGTCCATATCCGAGAGATGACAGGCTTCCCAGTAAAACCATGATGATACCTACAATTACGGTCGCTTTTTTTCTTCCCCAGCCAAGTTCGTCCTCAAAGGTAGATACTGCACTTTCGGTCAAAGCAATGGAACTTGTCATGGCTGCAAAAAGTACAAGGACAAAGAAGAGAATGCCGATGCCTGTGCCGAGCCCCATACTGTCAAATACCTTTGGAATGGTGATAAACATAAGGGATGGTCCGGCCTGCAGTGTATCAGGATCTCCACCGGAAAAGGCAAAGACAGCAGGAATGATCATAAGACCGGCCATAATAGCAATGGCAGTATCAAAGATTTCTACATTTTTGGTAGAATCTTCAATCGATACATCTTTTTTCATATAAGAACCAAAGGTGACGAGAATACCCATTGCAATGGAAAGGGAGTAAAACATTTGTCCCATAGCCGTCACAACAGTCATCCAGGAGAAGTTTTCCGGATTGGGGATCAAAAAATACTTCACGCCGGAAAGTGCCCCAGGTCTGGTAACAGAGTATGCTGTAATTAAAAAGGAAAGTACGACAAGAATCGGCATCATAATTTTTGAGACACGTTCGATGCCGTTACGTACGCCGGCAAAGATAATGCCAAGGGTAAGCATGGCAAAAATCAAAAAGCACAGTTCTGTGGATGCACCATCGGAAATAAAGTTACTAAAATAACCGTCAGCAGCAAGCGTAGAACCATTGCCGGTGATATAACCAATCAGGTATTTGATGACCCAGCCTCCGATGACGGAATAATATGGAACAATCAGTACCGGAATGATGGCATTGAGCCAGCCACCGGCAGATAACCATTTGGATTTACCAAAGGTTTTGTAAGCACCAACAGGACTTTTTTTCGTCATACGTCCAAGCGATGTCTCAGCCACAATCATGGTGTAGCCGAAGGTTAATGCCAGAATAATGTAAATCAGTAAAAAAATACCACCGCCATATTTGGCAGCAAGATATGGAAAACGCCAGATATTTCCCAAACCGACCGATGCACCGGCTGCGGATAGTACAAAGCCGATTTTCCCGGAAAAGGAACTGCGTTTTTTATTCGATTCATGCATGATGAAATCCCCCTAGAATCATTTCTTATGTATTATGTGATAGCGCACACGTATGGGGGAAAGTTTAGCATAAATAAAGAAAATTTGCAATGTTAAATAGGGTTGTTTTACTTGGCGCAGAGTATTACAATACCTGTGTGAGACGATGACTTTAAAAATATGAAGGAAATGGTTAAAACGATAAATAAGCGTTAAAAAAGCCTATGGGAGATAGGGTATGAAAGAGCAAAGAACAGAAGAAAATATTGCAAAGAAGGATGTATCTGCTATATATAGAGAAGATTTACATAAGAAAATTCTCGAACAGCTGGTACAGAGAGAGTATGACTATATTTGTGTTATCGACGTAAAAAAACAGACCGTATATGTGGATGCGGACATTTTGGGCGCAGAATGGAACTGGACGGGAAAAGAACTCAATTATTACGATGCGCGTGACCTTTTGATTGAAGCATTTTTGGATAACAATGACAGCAGGGACTATAGGCACAGCTCTGATATTCCATATATTGTAGAACGTTTAGAACAACAGGAAGAATACAGCTTTATGTTTCATTTTGATGTTCCGGGTCAGCGACGCAATAAAAAGCAATGGAAGTTTTCTTATTTAAATCGAGAAGAAGGTTTGATTCTTACGACGCTAAAGGATGTGACGATTCTTTTGGAGCAGGATCATCTGGCGGGGGAAGAAAATCGCTATGGATTTATTCGCAGGGCACGGCAGGTTATCCGGGATACACAGCTACAATGTCAGTTTGCAATTATGTATTTTAACATTAAGGGATTTAAGGCAATCAATGAACTGTTTGGTACAGAGGGTGGCGATTTGGCACTGCGTGAGGTGGTACGCACCATTCACCATTCCAAATTATATCCATATGCGATCGGTCGCGTGGAGGCAGATCACTTTGTCTGTCTCGTAGATGCAGCCAATATCAATTATGAGAATTTGAAAGAACAACTGCATCAGGTGCTAACGATTCAGCAGAGATCCATGGATGTCTATGCTGTCTGTGGAATTTACATGATACCGGAGCACGAGCGCATGGAGAGTGTCAGTAATATGTGTGACCGGGCACGCATAGCAAAAGACTATATTGAAGATGAATATGTGCAGCCTTATGCAGTTTTTGATGCATCTATGAGTAGTTCTTATATGGAACGGAATGATGCACTGCGGGATTTGAGCCATGCATTGGAAAAGAAGGAATTTCATGTATATTATCAACCGGTGTACGATGCTTTTTCCGGAGAAATCGCATCTGCAGAAGCACTGGTGCGTTGGATCAGAGAAGACGGAACAATGGTTTCACCGGGGATATTTGTTCCTGCATTAGAAGATAGCGGTCGTATTTCCCAGATGGACCTCTTTGTGGAGCGAAGTGTATTTTCTTTTCTGGAAGAAAGGTATCATAAGGGACAGTTTATTGTGCCGGTTTCCGTGAATATGTCCCAGATGGATTTCTTTGATAAAGATATGATGGCATCTGTATTTGTTGATGTTTCCAATACAGATTTGCCGGTGGACTATACCAGAATTGAAGTTACAGAGACAGCATATTCTATGGTAGCCAGTAACAACCGCAATGTACTGCTGAATATGAAAAATATTGGCGTGAAATTTTATCTGGATGATTTTGGAAGCGGTTATTCGTCATTTAGTACGATACGTGACTACGATTTTGATGTTGTTAAATTGGATATGGGATTTGTACAAAAGATTGGAACAACCGCGAGGGCCAATGCAGTGATTCAGGCGATTATCGATATGGCACATGCCATTGGTTCTAAGGTCGTTGCAGAAGGCGCGGAGACAAAGGAGCAGGTGGATGCTCTTAGAGATATGAAATGTGATTATATTCAAGGATATTATTTTTCTAAACCTTTGTCGGAAGAAGAGTTTGAGGCATTACTGAATGAGCAGTGCTAAAAAGAAAAGAAATAGAAGTGTGGAGAACGTAGAACGATGGAACAGACAATGATGCAAATCATAGGACATATTCATACCGAT